>Ga0075117_1001213_pt1 | contig 15995 bp, 14 predicted proteins | sample AntAceMetag02UKJ_FD_69789 | JGI IMG/M metagenome (GOLD analysis project Ga0075117, IMG submission 69789) | Saline lake microbial communities from Ace Lake, Antarctica - Antarctic Ace Lake Metagenome 02UKJ | ecosystem: Environmental > Aquatic > Non-marine Saline and Alkaline > Saline | place... | reverse complement strand
GTCCAGACAATTCGCTGAATTTCGGGGAACAAAGGCAATGTTGACATGGTCAAATCTCATTGTCGTGGTGTCCCACAATAATTCGATTCCGGTGATCTGGTTCTTTCTTGCTTTCCAACTGGGACAAGGCGCGAATCAGATTGCAGTCCAGCTAATCCCAGATACAAGAAAACAAGCAGCCAAAGTCCACTTCCAACGATGTATTTGACGAGATTCGGAATATCGGCCGGGGACCAGAATGCTTCTATGAACGCAGCCACAACCAGCATGACGGCGGCACCTCCTGCAATTTGAACCGCTTCAAGTCCACGAACTTGTAAAGATTCGAAACGTTTTCGCTGTCCGGGATGAATCAGAGCATTTCCCAGCATCAGACCAGCGCCGCCAGCGACTGCAATCGCCGTCAATTCAAACGAGCCATGGGAAACAACAAAGCTCAAAAAACGCTCTCCATTGCCCTGACTGACAATATATCCAGAAACGGCACCCAGAAAGATGCCATTGAATAACAGAGTGTAAACAGTTCCTATTCCCAACAAAATTCCTAAGGCAAAGCACTTCAAAGCGATTCCCACATTATGGTTAATGTAAAAACCAGCCATTGTTGCCCGTTGATCTCCGAAGTTGGTTCCCTCAGGCTGGTCTGAGTTTTGTTGACTTTCAGCTTTTTCCTCGTCTGAGTTGAGCGGGCTCTCATCTCCATACATCTGATCAAAATTAGCCATGATTTTTTCAGGTATGATTCTCGTTGCCAGGCTGGGGTTATTTTGGACCACATACCAGCTGATGCCCAGTGGCAGGAAAAATAAGAGACAGGCTACGAGAAAATAACCGATGTTGGCACGAAAAAGACGTGGGAAATCAACGGCCAGGTAACGGTACAATCCCGCAATATTGGTGGGAGGAGCGCTATAAAATAGATTATGTCCACGTGCGACGAGATCATTCAAATACGAAATCAAATCATGACCCCAACCACGTGATCGTATCGTAGCTAAGTCGTGTGATACTTCACGTAATTGTTTTGAAAACCGCGATATATCTTCAGCAGGCAGTTTAGATAGCGAACGTCTTGAAGAATTAGTTAGAGTTTCTTCAAACTGTTTCCAGTGTGGACGACGTTGTTGAATGAATTTGTGTTTATTCAAAATGCATCTCCGCAGACCGATTTCGGGGATGATAGGATGAGACTGCTACCAGTTCTTCCTCCTCTTGGGAAAAACTGAATGTTTTGTAGACCGCGGCCAGAAAAGCCATCGGGTATTGTGTTACTTTTTTAGGGTCACCCGAATAATTCAATCGCTCCGCTAAATTGTTGGCTAAAATGGCAGCCAGAGCGTGGCCACGTTCATATGTGAGAACATGCCTGCGTCCAATAAATTCGTCAATTAATGAAAGGATTTCATCACGTGGCAAGAAACTACCAATTTCATTTTTATTCAGCGGTTGAATTTTATCAAGAATGACTGGCTTCCTCGGAAGTGATAAAGTGCGTTCTTGAACGACGACCGTTCCTGCTACCAGATCGCCGAGCCTTTGGAAGCGTCGCGTGAGAATCATACTTGTAACGCCAATACCATAAAAAATAATCGCATCAGCACTGCGTACTAGATTTCGTAGTAATGCAGGCCAGATTGTAATTGGATATCCGCCTTCACGAATTACGCGTATTCCACAGAAGTGTTTACCAATGGATTGTCCTTTAAAGAACCCTTCAGAAATCGTGTAATAGCCCCAGGTATTCAAAAACATCAAGACCAGCATGATACCGATTGCGGTTCCCGGCAAGACAATACCCAGCAATGGAATGACCATCATCATTCCGAAAGTAATTCCCACCCGAATTCCCAAATCAATGATATAAGCAATATATCGTTTTGCCGGACCGGCAAGCTGGTACGTCAAAATGACATTTTCCGGCGTCTCAATCTGCATCTCCAGACCAAGGATTTCACGTTTGGTGGAATTGTCCATCAAAGAAGTAACAGCAGAGATTGTATTTGTTTCACCGATGGTGGCAGTTGATATCATGAAACACAGGCGCTGGTATATAAAGGGAAAAATTTGAGTCTCAAAGCACTTAGTATGCTGACGTAGAGTCCGATTATTATAAACTAATTTCTCTTTTCTTATCTATGCTCACCTGAAAATTAATAAAATCTCCATTTCATCATGTTCTAATGGCTGCAGATTCGGATATAATCTACTTATACCCGCCGGTAAACCAATGAAGTATCATTCAGACCGAGAGACGCAAATTCTGATGCATTGCTGTATTAGCTAGTCTGTCGAGTCCTGCCAGTTAAATCACAGAACTGATGGATACTTTTAATCTTAAGTATAAACAGAAATAACCGAGAATAAGGATTATCTGATGCGTGTCGATCGTCGGACTTTGAGTGTCTCCCTAATCTGTATAATGATTCTGTCAAGTTTATACTCGACTGCCGTTGCTGCTGACCCTGCTGTCAGCAAAGTTGACTCGTCGATTTTGAAAAAAACACAAATGCAGGGAATCAATTATCTGAAGAACAGTCAATTAGATAGTGGGCTGTGGACGACAGAAACTGCGCCTGGAATTAGTGCATTGATTACAACTGCTCTATTAGAAAGTGGGGTTCCTGCCAGTGACCCCGTTGTTGCCAAAGCACTTAAGCGGCTGGAAGGATTTGTTCAGAAAGATGGCGGGATCTATTACGCAAAAAGTAATCATCGCAATTATGAAACGTGTATCTCGATAATGGCGTTTAGCTCAGCTGATCAGGGAGATCGATATACAACCATTATCAAAAATGCAGAAAAATTTTTGCGAGGGTTACAATGGGATGAAGGAGAAGGACTGGAGTCTTCTGATACTTCCTTTGGTGGAGCCGGTTATGGGAGCCATCAGCGTCCGGATCTTTCCAATACACAGTATCTGATTGAAGCATTGCGAAAAGCGGGTGTGAAACCCGATGATCCAGCAATTCAGAAAGCCTTGATCTTTGTGTCACGCACACAAAATCTCGAATCCGAATTTAATACAACTCCGTTTTCATCCAAGATCAATGATGGTGGTTTTTATTATACTCCCGCTGCCGGGGGAACCTCTCAGGCAGGCAATAATCCCGATGGCGGACTTCGGTCTTATGGTAGTATGACTTATGCTGGCCTGAAAAGTATGATCTATGCTGGAGTGGATAAAGATGACAAGCGAGTCAAAGCTGCAAATGAGTGGATTCGTCGTCACTATTCCGTAAAAGAAAATCCTGGCTTAGGCCAGATGGGGCTCTACTATTACTATCAAACCTTTGCCAAAGCATTAGACACGATGCAGGTAAATCAGTTTAAGGATGCAAAAGGTGAAGTCCATAACTGGCGGGCAGAACTAGTCAATCATTTGGCTGGACTTCAACAAGAGAATGGTAGTTGGACAAACAAAGTGGAACGCTGGTATGAAGCAGATCCTAATCTGGCAACCGCCTATGCATTGTTGGCACTGGCACATTGCCAAACCGAGAAATAGATATCAGAAACAGTCATTTGTCCGCGTTGATATTTCAAGAATGAAATGGGGGAATTTCGACAGTATTTGTTCCGTCGATCATTCCAGAGACATACTGCGAAACCCGTTTGACAATTTCATCGATCATTATTTGACCTGCTTCAGCGGTCGCTTCCAGAGGTTCTTGATCTGCCTGATCTCGCATGGCATCTTGGCGTACATTTTCTGGAAATGCCGCCAAGGCAAATGCGGTTTCAAATTCCTGAGCATGACCTGGAAATCGCTTTGTTTTTAAATTTGCAAAGGCGATTTCTTCAGGTAACAGGTTCCAGTAAGATTCAAAGTGTAAGTTGATTTCGAGACGTTGCTGGAATTGTCCCCACATCCCCAGACAAGGAGCAATGTTGCCTCCATGTCCATTCAATACAAGAATATTGTCAAAGCCAGCATGGTGCATACTGCGAATGGTGTCAAACAAAACACTGAGCCAACCGCCGGGCATTGCCGAAAGCGTGCCTGGATGCCGCATGTGATGCTCGCTGATACCGATATTCATCGAAGGGGCGACAATGACTTGTGGAGCAAGCTCTCTGGCAACTTCTGTTGCCACCAACATTACGCTTCTCCAGTCATGTTCCATCGCCAGATGTTCCAGATGTTGTTCAGTGGCTGCGACCGGTATAATACATGCCTTCAATTCTCCCGATTGCATTCTTTCACGAAATTCCCGTCTGGTATGTTTATGCAGGAGAACTTCACTGGTCTGTTGATTTGATTCAGGCATGGATTCAGTTCCTGGGATTCATTTTCGATTGTCAGTAGCAATTTGGGTAAACCGTTTCTTTCTAACTGGTATATCACTAACGGGATGAGTGAGTCAACGTTCCAGCATTTTTTCCATGACATGATATCCGGGAAATTGAAAACCTAATTGGCGGTATGTTGACTGAGCATGCTCATTTTCTTCTTCCACATAAAGTCTAAGTCCGACTACATCTGGATTTGACTGTGCCAGTTTTTGAATATGCTCTGACAGTCGCTGAAAAACTCCTTGCCGTCGATAGTCGGGATGGACGTATACACTTTGAAACCACCAGAATTCACCGTTTCGCCAATCGCTCCATTCGCGTGTGAACATCAACTGGCCAATCACATTTTCCTGATGGCGGGCTACAAAATACTGACAACCACGCTGATCACCTAGCGACTCGCGAACACCTCTTAGAACCAGTTCCTCGTTTAGAGATTTCGATTCGGTTTCCTCAGCTAGCCGAATGTTAAATTCTGTAATCGCGCCACAGTCTTCCAGGGTTGCTTGATCGATCTGAATGTCCAGCATTTATAAATCCTTTAAAGCAGAGAACCGAGATGATAGTGCAATTTAACGATTTCGACATGAGATTGTCATTGCTATGAAACAAGTTGTGATGAAATATGATTATTCCAGGATATGGGTGTCCCCCAATTTTCAGAGTAATATTTTTGAAATGACCTGCTTTTGTCAAATAAAAGAGAAGCCTGAATGTGAAAATGGCGATACTAGGTGGTACAGCATAAATGGGTTTGCAAGGATGCATGGTTAATGCCTACAGGATGTACCATTTTTAAGTCCAAGTAAAATCATGTGTGTTGGGAGATAGAGCCTTGAGAAATTCAGGGGAACGACAATATCGGTTGGATACTAACGTCCGCTTATCGAATATCCAAAGCACCTGGGCCATGATGGCAGCTGGTGTCTTTGTTGGTTTGTTGAGCATGTATTTCATGGTTGCTCGCCCGATGTTGAGTCAAATTGGGCATTTGCAGACAGAGTTGAACGGTGTCCAGCAGGACATGGATAAACTCGTTGGTGCAAAGACGAGTGCCTGGCAAGTCAATAATTTATTGTCTGTCTTAAACTCTCAGGCCAAGCAACTTTCCGAAGCACAGTCTGCTGTGGCAGAGATTCGAGATTTGCGTATTTTGCTTGAAACAGAGTCTAAGCAAACAGGGGCGGCATTGGCTTCCTATCAAAAGATCAACGCTTTTCAGCAGCGTGTGATCCAACAAGAGGGTTTGACGTTGAGTGCCCAAGCTGCTTTAGATGAAATGCTGGCGATGCAGGACCAGCTGGCTTCTCAAAAGGCACAGACAAAATCAACGTTTTCTACTTTAAAAGAAATGATCAAAGTCCAAAAATTGGCACTGGATCAATCTACCGGTATCAAAGATGCGGTGGTTGCTTTTGATGAGTTTGTTCAATTCAAAAAGCAGATTGTTGATCAGTCTCAACAATTGGAAGTGGCTCACAAAAATAGCCAGAAAATGATTGCACTTCAAAATAGTCTGGTAGCTCAAACGGAGCCAATTGCTGATGCACAAAAAAATGCACAACAATTGGTTTCACTGCAAGAGACTTTGATCGATGAAAAAATCAATGTTGCAGAAGCCGGTTCCAACTTGAATTCGCTGATGACGATTCAGGCAAAATTGCTGGCAGAGACTGGGCGCGTTGTAGATGCCCTTGAAACGTTGGAAGTTCTTGCCGAACTGCAGGATCAACTTAAAGAGCAGGTGGCATCTTTAAAAGGTGTACGCCGAGAAATCGTGGATATTATTCTAATGGAAAGCACTGTCGCAAAAGCAACAAAAATCCTGGAGCCCCTGGCAGAGTTAGGGAACCTAAGTCGATTGAGCGACGCAGAAGTTCGAGAAGCAGCCCGCGTGATTATGGATCAGAGAGATACTCGTATGGGTAAACGATCCAACAAATTTCGTCCTTCCCGAACATCTAAATTGCCTGTGCATGGAACATCCGTGATTCAAAAAAACAGCAGTGGTGTTGGTGAGAAGCTGGTTCCCACACCGCTTGCTGAAGAAGAGTGAACAGTCTCCTGGCTGAAAGTGGCTTGAAATTAACACAGGGCATGGATGTTCCATGCCCTGTGTGATTTCGTTTAAAACGCATACTTCTAGATGATCGCTACTTATTCTCTTTTTTTGCTTCCGGCTTTGAGTCTGGTTTTGCTTTCGTTTCAGCCTTTGCTTTTGGTTCTTCTGCTTTCTTAACTGGTTTCTTAACTGGTTTGTTAGAAGTTGGTTTTTCAGATTTAGCAGGTGGTTTTGTCGCACTAGCCGGTTTTGGTTTTTCTGACTTCGGTTCCGGTTTGGCTGTTTTATAAACAAGTGTGCCTGACACGGGGACGGAAGCAACTTGAAAGATATCTTTAGAAAGTTCACCCTGTACGAATACAACGAGATGAAGTTTTTCCAGGCCGAGTGGTACTCCCGTGAAGTTAGCATTGGAACGTTCTTCAAATGCAGCCAGATAATCTGTAAGGCGTCCTTTGAAGTCATCCAGAGGCAGTACTTTATTAAGCGATAATTTACCATCAACGGCTGGAATGCCATTTGGCTCACTCAACATTGACCGAACAATCATGTCATGTATGTTAATTCCGTTTGGAGCATCAAAGTGCAATTCATCTTCTGCAAGAACTGCAACCAGTCGCAGTGGCTCCTTAATTTTCTCTGTTCCAGAAACATTAGCCTTTAAATCCAGTTTGCCTTCTTTAGCGACAGCAGACAAATCGATTTTCACATCTGTCGTTTCAGAGAGCGTAGGAATGAGTGCTTCCAGCATTTGTTTGTAAGAGGAATCGACTTGTTCAACTCCACCAGCGACTCCGGGAACCACTTGACCATTTAAATTGGTGGCAGGAGTTCCACGATGATTGTAAAGGACAAATCTTGCTTCAGAATCTGTGTTTGTAAGCGGGTCAGGAGCAGGAATATGTTGGTGGTATCGTAAGACGATCACCTTAGAGAGAGGGAACGATGCTTCAATGACACCTGTAGCCAAATCAGCTGCAACACAAGGAGGGCAAGAAGCTCCAGTGAACAATTCGATCAGTGCGACACGGTTCCCTTTTTTTAAATCAACGTCTTTTGCTTCTTTGCTCACATATCCCTCGAGGAAACGTTTGAATGATTTTTTCAAGTATTCATCTAAACCATCCGTCGATCCATTTTTCTTTTTCCAGAGTGCCGTCAATGTATCTCGTGGATGTTCAAAATTTCCACTTTCAGGGTTATTTTTTGTAAGCGATATGAGTTGCCGTTCACGGCTTGATAATGGAGAGCCAGCTAAAATTCCTAGATGATCGATGGCCTTATCAATGCTCCCGTGGTCTTTCTCATATTTGACGAGTAATGCTAAAATTTCACGATTGCGTGGACTCTTTTTGAATTCTTCCTGAAGCAGTTTTCCGGCAGCCTTAATTTGCTCTGGATTCTTGGAATTTAATCCGATGCGTGCTTTGGCTAAAGCAATCTCCGAGTTCCATCCATCGAGAGGTGTGATTCCTGATTTAATCAATTCTTCTGCCTGGTCCAGATATTTTGACGCCATACTGGAGGCAGATTCACTTTTTGCCAACATAGAACCGATGCTGATCAATGCACTTGCTTGCTGGCGTGTTCCCCAGAGCTCAGCTGTTTTAGTATAACGCTCGGCGATTTCATTTAGGACTTTCTCATCTTTTTTATTACTGAGCGCAATTGCCATCAATGTTGCGTAAGCGTCCAATGCCAGAGGAACAGTTTGCATATTTTTTGTGAATTCATCTAACTGTTTGTACGGATCAGGAGATTGCATCGCTTGCATAAGTTCTTGAGCACCGGGTGACGGTAACGGATCTTTGATTCTTTGAAGATCGTTTTCAACCGTTGGTAACAAGAGAGCGGGAGTGCAACTGCTCCCGTTAAATGAGATGTTTCCCAAAATTGCTCCCTTGTCTAATTTTCCTTGAAAATTTAACCGAAGAAATTCATTGCCTTCATTTAACAGGCTCTCATCAAATTCCACAGTTAATTTAGTAGTTTTGGATGAGACGATTTTTGCTGGAGCAATATCTGCGCCTTTGGCGAGTAATTCAACGGCTTGGACCTCAGGCTTCTCTGCGGTTTTCTTTTCATCTGCTTTTGGGGTTTCTGGTGCCGTGATTTTAAACAGGTACAGTGGCATCATCTGTTGTTGCTGTGGGAGCATGAGCACCCAGTTTCCCGTAACAGTTTTCGGTAATTCTGGGGGTTTTGGTTCTTCGCTTTTCGGCTCTTCTTTTTTATCTGCAGACTTGGTTGCAGTTTCTGTTTTCGAGGACGCTATTTCTTTGGAGTCCGATTTAGTGGCTTCGCTTGGTGGCGAGGATGATTGTTTTTCACTGCTTGGGTCTGCGCCTTTTTGACAGCCGACAGTGATCATCAGCAGACAGAGCAACAGGCTAACTCGAGAAATTGAAAACATGTTTGTCCTCAGAAGGTTAGATAAAAAATATTTCGGAAATCGGTTCGTATTCTGGTTTTATACGAATTTCGAACAAATGTTGATGGATAATAAATAAAAAACGTTAATCTTCTCAAAATAGAGCTCAAGAATCGCTGTTTCCTGCCGTTTCTTCGATCTCAATCCATGATTGTCGTGTTTGAGTATCAGATTTCGAATTAATTTCCAGCACTCAACAACCGCCATTAGAGAAAATCCAAGATTCGCTGCTATTAATGGATCCAACACGCTTCGTTGCAGTCCATTTGTGATAACAAGAATCAGATTCGGATACTTTGCCGGAATTAATTACACTACAAATCTACATTAAAACTGTTCGCGAGTGTAGATTATGTTTCGTTTATAGTCGGCATCCTTGATTTAGTAGCAGGCATTAACTGCCAAGTTCCTGCCTTAATTCTGCTAACTGCTGGCTCAGATTTTGAAACGATTCCGTCAGCGATTCAACTTGTTGTTTTAACGATTGATTTTCAGCTTGAAGAAGTTCAATGGAATTGTGGATCGATCCCAATTCGGTGGAGGGAGATTTTACAGAAACTTGCGCATCTAATGTGATTTCTTTTTGAGCTGATTCATTTTGTGGTGAGGATTCAAAACCCAGGATTTTGCCTTCTTTTTCCTGATACCAGTTATGATCGATTTCGATACCACGTCGTTCGATACTTCCATTTGATTGTACATATTTCTGATCAAGCAGTCCTTTAAATTCTGCCCTTAACTGATCCAAAGATTCAATTGGTACCATGCGGCTGGCGCGACCTCTAAGCTCTCCCATTGTTTGTCTACCACGTAACCAGAGTTCTGTCAGAATGGCAAGCTGTGGTTCACTGAAATTGAAGCGATGCCGCATGTAGTGTCGGTAACGTTCAGAGCGACCGCTCTCGGAATGAACGACGGCCGCAACGCCGATCGCACGGAGCTCTTCCAGAGTTTCAAAAACCTGAGATTCACTATATTGCGAAACCGGATCCCGGTTACTTTTTTGGTTACAGCCGGTTGTGATCGCTTTTAATGTAAGTGGATATTGATCGGGAGTGGTAAATGCTTTCTCCAACAATACACCGAGAACCCGGCGTTGAGGTTTTGAAAGCTCTGTTATATTGAGGAGTTTTTTTTCTTCCTGAGTTACGTCATTCATCTTTAGTCAACTATTCCTTATCAAACAAAAGGCAATTTTAAGGTAAAGCGAGAATTAATATCCAGATTGAAGTATCAATTTTATCGCTTCCAGGCTCCCTTGTGCTACCTTGGAGAGAAATTCAAAGTCAAGTGTGTCAACTGTGTCTGTTGGTTGATGATAGTGTGGGTTCCGCATGAAGCTGGTATCAGTAATCATGACTGCCGGATAACCTGCGTCCCAGAACGGGCTATGATCACTCAGCCGAGTCGCTTGCAGCATTTCGCCATTTTCTGGAACCTGAAGTGTTTCAACGGGTAGACCATCGACGTTCTCCATACCTTGTTGAAATGTGGCAATCAATGGTGTTGAATTTTGATTACCGACAATGGCGATAAAGTCTCCTGTGTCAGGGTAAAGTCCGATCAATTCTCGGGGTAATGTCTGACTTCCCGGAGTTGGGTCACAATATCCGAGCATTTCCAGCGAAACCATGCCTCTTAAATCAGTCTGTTGTTGCTGATGCAGGCGGGCATGCTCGGCCCCTCCCAGCATGCCATTTTCTTCCAAGTCGAATGCAACCAGTTCAAGAGACCATATGGTTGCGAGTTCGTTGAATAAAGGAATCAGCCTTCCTAATTCCAGCAGGGTTGCAACAGCGCTCGTATTGTCATCTGCTCCCGGAGATTCAGGGCGAGTATCTAAATGAGCACCCACGCAAAACCGCGGTTTGTTTTGAGATGTCAGTTGTGGATGCCGAGCAATCAAGTTTTGACCGGTAAGCATTGTTAACATGGAGTCCTGGGCTTGAAAGAGATGCCGCTCAACTTCCCAGCCGGAAGATTCCAGCTCCTGAATGACATATTGGCGAGCGGCTTCTAACTCGGCGCTTTCCGCAGGACGAATCGCTCTGCAAAGTCGCTCACAGTGGTGTTTCAATCGGCGTTGGTCAATGTCCATCATGCTGGCTTTCGATTCCTTGAACTGCCTCGATGTCACTCTGAAAATACGAATTTCCGACACGTCTTGCTATTTATCGTGAGGCGTTGTGTCTCCCGCAGATTCTACAATGAATTGAAAATCTTTGTCACTGCGCAGCGAATCGAAGTCTGGTTCTTCAGATATTAATTTTATTAAAGCAGATTCCATCCGCAGCGAACGGCCCAGCCAGGAAAGCGCATTGATTTTGTCACCCGCTAATGCGAAATAGCAGGAGAGATTAAAAAGTACGATGGGTTCATCCGCGTGGTGTTGATAGGCTTCCTCCATGATGGAAATCGCCAATGGTAATTGATCTGTCCGTTTATAGCACCAGGCCATCCCCATCAGCGTTGTCAGGTTTTGTGGATCTTTTGCGTAGGCGCGCTGGTATGTGTCAAGTGCTTCGCTAAACTGTTTGGCTAATTGTTGTGCCTGGCCGAGTAGACAATAATATTTCTCAGAATCTCTATCTGTAGAACCGATAGAAGAAAGCTCACGTAGAGCCTGCTCGGGCATTTCGAGCATGAGATAGCCTTCTGCAGCATTGAAATGTCGTGTTGGTCGCGAAGCAGGCAGAAGCACCATTTGATAAAACCTATCGATCAATAGAAAAATATTTTTCCCATTTTAATCGATTGGGCAAAGAATATTCTATTGATCATGTCACGTTTTTTTTGCCGTTCATTGAATTAGGCAATGGCAATCATCAATCAGGCTTTATATCCTCTGACTAGATTGCGAACATTTTCATACTTCTCAATTTCAAGTAGACTGGCGGCGATCGATAAGCGATATTCTCCCTGGCAATGGACAATCCCTGTCTGGCCATGGGGGATCTCTGTAAGTCTTTCCTGCAACTGATTTAAAGGAATATTAACACTTTTCTTGAGATGCCAGGCTTCCTTTGCAAGTCATTTTCACACATGACATTGTTTCTTGTCATCAGGAGCGACTTGGTTCCAAGGCATTTTGGCGAGCATCATGGCCATTCCGCATGTGTCTGTGATGCCAGCAAACATTAATCCTGCGCCAACAAATGCCGCAAGGCCACTAAACCAGGGATTGACAAGCATTCCCAATAACGCACCCGTCAGTACTAGAAATCCGGCAGCGATTCGAACTTGCCTTTCGAGAGAGATTGTTTTTTTGCCTCGGTTTACCGGCAGTCCCTGTTGGGCCCAGGCTGTGGTACCTCCTTCTACACTGACCACATTTGTGGTCCCGTCATCTATCAACTTTTGGCAGGCGCGTGAAGATCGATTTCCACTTTGGCAAATGAGGTAAATTGAATCAGCCTCGCTTCCATTTAGCGCTTGTTTTATTTGCTCGGTATTCAATTTGTCTAATGGAATATTCACAGCGATAGATGAATGTATTTCGCGAAATTCTGCGGGCGTACGTACATCTATCAAATGGATATTTTTTTCGTCATGAAGTTTTACTAGTTCTTCTGGTTTGATCGTTTTGATGTCTGTCATTTTGATACCTCGTTATGTCTCTAGTTTACGATGTGTTGTTTGAAAAAATATCAGCTTTGGAAAAAACGCCCTTCGATACAATCCATCAGTTTATTCAAATGTGGCTCCGCAACTTGATAATAAACACTTCTCCCCTCTCGCTCACTTACAAAGAATCCACAACGTTGCATCAGACGTAAATGCTCTGATGCTACGTTACTGGGAATTCCACAATCTTCTGCAAGCTTGCCGACAGTGTATCGCCCCCGCAGGAGTAATTGTACAATTCGGATCCGGGCAGGATGTGCTAGAACTTTGAGGCATTCTGCAGCCTGTTCCAGCGCTTGCCCGTTGTATTCTGGTGTTTCTTTTAATTTCATGTTTCGGTTCCTTATGTGTATAATATCGTGATGTTACGATATGTCAATGAGTTTATTTTCATATATTTTAGAAATAAAACCAAGTCAGAATGACCGGTTTTCTCTTTGATTCTTCGTCGAAGCCTGTCAAAATCAATACTGAGTACTTCGGCCAGGACGTTTTCGAATTAAGGGCAACAGAATGAAATACAACATTTCACGACGGACAGATACAATAGGAAGGCGGGCATTCCTTAAAAATGGTGTGCTGTTTCTGGCTGGGCTGTCTTCTTCTTCGGCGAATCAATTCTCTGCCCGTGCCTCTGAATCCAATTCCAGAGGAATTGTACGAATTGGTTTAGTAACCGATCTTCATTACGCAGATAAACCACCGGTGGGCTCACGCCATTATCGCGAGACCATTCCTAAACTGAAAGAAGCCGAAAAACAATTTCGCAGCGATAAACCAGATTTTGTGGTTTTTCAAGGTGACCTGATCAATTCGGGAGACTCCTTGGATCAGGAAAAGACGCATTTGCAGACGGTGGTAAAAGCAATCTCGAAGATACCTTTTCCCAAATATTATGTCTTAGGAAATCATTGTGTCGATCAATTGAAAAAAACAGAGTTTCTTCAAGGAGTAGGACAGAAAGAATCTTATTATTCTTTCGATCTGAACGGGTTTCATTTTGTTGTACTTGATTCCTGTTTTAAAAGTGATGGCACTCCCTATGGTCGACGAAATTTCAAATGGACTGATGCCAATGTTCCCCAACCAGAACTTCAATGGTTAGAGGCTGACCTGAAAAAGACAAAACATCCCACAATCGTCTTTGCACATCAGCCACTTGACTTAAAGGATACTGCTTCGCATGCGGTAAAAAATTCATCCGTTGTGCGAAAGCTATTAGAGAAATCTGAGAAAGTCACAGCCGTCTTTCAAGGACACAGTCATCAGAATCATTATTCGGAAATTGCCGGCATTCACTACTGTACGATGGTCGCGATGGTAGAAGGATCGGGGCTTTCAAATAACGGCTACAGTACGTTGGATCTTCTTGAAGACGGTTCCCTTCTCTTGAACGGATTCCGAAAACAGCAGGATTATCACTGGGATAATGAATAACCGCTGACAGTCTCACGCTGAACAATAAATCCATCATTGCAGACCTGAAGAAGGTCTGTATAAGATGTAATCCGTGTCAAATAAGACTTTAGACAGAATCAACGAGGAGCCCGCTATGCGCCACTTTGTTACATGGGTATTTATACCAGTCTTCTTCCTCAGCTTTTTAAACACGATTTCATCCAGCGCCGCGGCTGCTCCTCAGCGATCACCAAACATCGTTTTCATTATTGCGGATGACCTGGGTTATCAGGAACTGGGATGTTACGGCCAAAAATGGATTCAAACGCCACACATCGACCAGATTGCTAAAAATGGTATCAAGTTTACTCAGTTCTATTCAGGCAATGCTGTCTGCGCTCCCTCTCGTTGTAATCTGTTGACGGGTAAACATCCTGGGCATGCTTATGTTCGCAATAATCGTAATCCTAAACATCTTCAACATATGAAGGAAAAAGAAGGTTGGGAATTCCCCGGTCAATATCCAATTCCCGATGCGGAAGTTACGATCGCAGAAATGTTAAAGCAGAAAAATTATGCTACCGGAGCAATGGGGAAATGGGGGCTAGGACATTTTGGAACGACCGGTGATCCAAACCGCCAAGGGTTCGATTTGTTTTATGGATTCAATTGCCAGGTTCATGCACATAATCATTATCCAAAATTCCTCTGGAGAAATAATAAGAAGGAAGCGTTGCCCGGAAACGACCGAACATTGTATGGCGATACTCATTCTCAGGATAAATTTGTAGAAAATGGACTCGATTTTATTCGCGCGCACCAAAACCAGCCATTCTTTTTGTATCTGCCTTTTGCGATTCCGCATCTGGCCATTCAAACGCCTGAAAAAATGTTGGCCAAATATCGAGGGAAAATTCCGGAGCAAGAATATAAGCATCGTGGATACATCAAACACCCGCATCCCAGAGCCGGTTATGCTGCCATGATAACCCAAATGGATGATGGTGTGGGGCAGATCATGGACTTATTGAAGGAACTGAAACTCGATGATAACACGATCGTATTTTTTACATCTGACAATGGTCCCACTTATGATCGGTTAGGGGGATCCGACTCAGAGTTCTTTGAATCTGCTGGTCCCTGGAGAGGTTTTAAAGGGAGTTTGTATGAAGGTGGAATTCGGGTTCCTTTAGTTGTGCAGTGGCCCGGACATATTCAACCGGGAGAAGTGACCGACCACCTGTCTGCCTTTTGGGATGTCATGCCAACCCTTGCTGATTTGACGGGAACGAAAGCGCCGACTGGCATTGACGGCATCAGTTTTTTACCCACATTGCTGGATAAGCCTCAACAACAGAAACAGCATGAATACCTCTACTGGGAATTTCCAGCTTACACAGGTCAGCAAGCCGTTCACATGGGAGACTGGAAAGGTGTTCGGCAGAATCTGTTGAAGAAACGAAATCCGGTGATGAAAATTGAACTTTACAACCTCAAAAAAGATCCAGGTGAAAAGCATGATGTTGCCGATCAGCATCCAGAGATTGTGGCGCGTATCAAGACAATTATGAAAACCGGTCGTACCCCTTCCGAGATGTTTCCGTTTCCTGCTTTAGATCAACAGTAATTAAGCTGAACACCATCAATCAGAATTTAATAAATTCCGGCTCTATTTAGAAATTTCTTTCAACCAGCAAAACACACTATCGCCGATTTGAAGGTAACCATTTGTTGCAGGATGGACGGCGTTATTTTGTCGTACCGTTTTCACAGTACTGTGAGCATTCCAGGGAACGCTTACAGCTGGGTAATTATGCTCACAGTCCAGATTGACATGTGTCGGGACGAAGAAAAAGTGTTTCCCGAGTTTGTTCTGAAAGTGTTTTGTCATCTGTTCCACAACATAATGTTGATTTCGCTTATATTGCCAGCGGGATTGACCTCGACCATTTGTGGATCCAAATGCATCTTGTGAGCTAGCGGGTGGAACCGGTAGCATCAGGCCAATTTTTGTTTCGCTATTATAATCCTGTATCATCTTCACCAGAATGTCGAGATGCTTGATCATCGTATCTGTTCGCTCTGCAATGGTTTCATCGGTAGCAGAATAAACATCATTCGGGCCCAGAAAAAGTGTGACCGCATCCGGAGATTTACCCTCGTTAAATTCTTTACAGTAGCGTGGGA
>Ga0075117_1001210_pt1 | contig 16010 bp, 14 predicted proteins | sample AntAceMetag02UKJ_FD_69789 | JGI IMG/M metagenome (GOLD analysis project Ga0075117, IMG submission 69789) | Saline lake microbial communities from Ace Lake, Antarctica - Antarctic Ace Lake Metagenome 02UKJ | ecosystem: Environmental > Aquatic > Non-marine Saline and Alkaline > Saline | place... | reverse complement strand
CAAGAAGATGCAGGACGTCGTCTCACATCCGACGGAATTCCTGCAGCTGGACATTGGCGACGGTGTTTCCATGGATGCTTGGCTGATCAAGCCCCGAGACTTTGATCCGTCGAAGAAGTATCCCGTCTTCGTTTACGTCTATGGCGAGCCTTACGCGCAGACTGTGTTGAACAGTTGGGGAGCCGCGCAAGTCGACTTTCACCGCGTCGTTGCCGACTTGGGCTACTTGGTGGTGTCGATTGACAATCGCGGCACACCGGCCCCCAAAGGTGCGGCCTGGAGACGATCGATCTACGGCAGTCTGGGACCGCTGTCCACGGAAGAACAGGCCGCCGGGATCAAAGAACTGGGGCGCATGCACTCGTATGTGGATTTGTCGCGCGTCGGAATTTGGGGCTGGAGCGGCGGCGGATCCAACACGCTGAACGCGATGTTTCGCAAACCCGATGCGTACCATGTGGGCATCGCCGTGGTGCCCAAGCCGCAGCCGCATCTGTACAATGCGTGGTTTCAGGAAATCTACATGCGGACACGGGAAGTCAATCCGGACGGCTACGAAACAGCGGCTGCCATCAACTATGCGGAGGGCCTGAAAGGCAAACTGCTGATCATCACCGGTTCGGGCGAAACCAATACACACATTCAGATCATTGAGGGACTCGTCGACCGGCTGATCGAACTCGGCAAACCCTTCGATTACATGGTCTATCCCAATCGAGACCACGGACTTCGAGAAGGACGCGGGACATCAGTTCACGTCAGAATGCTGATCATCAGATATCTGCTCGAACATCTTCCGGCGGGTGCGCGTTAGCATTTGGATTCGGATTCGGATTTGCACGTCGACGCCTGCCTTTCCTAATCCGCTTCGCGATCCGATTCCTTATCCGATTTGCCACACAAACCAGCCATCAACACGCTCAAGACTCCGCAGGGAAAAACGATGTTTCAACGCTACGCGACACTCAACTTGTTGCCCCTGCTGATTCTGCTGCTTGCCTTCGCAGCAACCGCTGTTTGCGAAGAACTGCCGGATCCCGATGGCCAGCCGGCGGCTCAAGACAAGCCTGTCAAGGTGTTCATTCTGTTGGGGCAATCCAACATGCTGGGGTTTGGTCGCCCCAGTCCGGCTGATCAACCGGGAACGCTCGAATACCTGATCAAAGAAAAGCGCAGATATCCGCATCTAGTCGATGACGATGGCCAGTGGACCGAACGGCAGGACGTCCGATTCGTACACGTGATGGACAAACGCGGCGTGCCTTTTGAGAACATGGATGAGTTCGCCGATATGAAGAATCAGTGGCTGACCGTGAAGGGCAACTTTGGTCCGGAGATCGGCTTCGGTCATATCATGGGACATCTCCATGAAGAACCGGTGCTGATTCTGAAGGCCTGTATTGGCAACCGCAGCTTAGGCTGGGACCTGCTTCCTCCGGGCAGTGAACGCTATGAATTCGATGGCAAAACCTACGCCGGTTACAAGGACAATCCAAGCTCATGGGTGGAAGGCGAACCGAAGAAGCCAGTGGCATGGTATGCCGGTCGACAGTACGACGCAGACACCGCGCACGCCAAAGCGGTGCTGCAGAACCTCGACAAATACTATCCAGGTTACGCAGGTCAAGGCTATGAAATCACCGGATTCGTTTTCTGGCAGGGGCATAAAGATCAGAACCCGGCACACGCCAGTCGCTATGAACAGAATCTTGTCCGCTTCATCAAGACGCTGAGAAAAGACTTCGAATCGCCAGCCGCGAAATTCGTCTTGGCAACAATTGCGTTCGAGGGCAACGCACTGAAAGGCCACGGCCTGACGATCGCTAAAGCGCAACTCGCTGTCAGCGGTGAAGCAGGCAAATACCCCGAATTCCAAGGCAACGTGAAGGCCATTGACGCACGACCGTTCTGGCGAGACAAATCGGTTTCACCCAGCGGACAGGGCTATCACTACAATCACAATGCAGAAACCTACATGGAAGTCGGCAACGCACTGGGCCGGGCGATGGCGGAATTGCTGCAGGCACAGAAATAGAACATTCCACGGCTGTTGGGCTGTCCCAATTTGAAATTTGAAATTTGCGACGACGAAAGACATCGAATTGCTCCACCATCCAGCGACACTGCCGCTAGCGTTCAGAGAAAAAGTCGCATCATGTTAACGGTCAAAATTTATTCAGCCGTGGCCGCCGCGGCTGTTGGGAGTTAGCCGCTTATCTAAATTCAGCAACTATTGTCCACGCAGATCGTATGCTCGAATTTCAGTTCGTATCATTCCGGCAAGTTTCATGCTGACCAGCCAGCGTTGATCGTCGCTGAGCAGTGTGTCAGGGCGCCATAAAAGGCCGGGCTGCGCCGGCCGAGCGCGGTCTGGAATTACGCCGTAGTTGACGCGTGACACGCAATCCCACACGCCCAGACTCAAGTCGGCGTCGGCACTGACGGAAAATCCGGAACTGACACATAAGCTTAGAGCTTTGACGGCCGTTGGATGGATTCGCAACACGAACTCATCCACAGAACCGCTGAGGCTTCGAACGTGGATCGTTCCATCGATGGATCCAGCAACAAACCGCTGGCCTGAAAAAATCGCAGCACTGTGTCGCCAACGACCGCGTTCTTGAAGCGTCCGCCAACAATTGCCCGTCGATTGCGGCAAATGACCGAACACCTTCGAAGTTTCCACCGACCATCACAACGTCACAGTTCGGCGACACTGCAAGGGCCGAGCATTCGGACGGCAATCGCGCGTGCCAGTGGCCGTCGGGCCGCGTAATATCTTCGCTGTGAACGTGCTGGTCGAAGTCAATCCAGAAGACCCTTTGATCGCGCGGTGAAAATCGGATTGCGCTCACCCCACGACTCTGACCGACAGCAACCGATAACGGAGAATACAAAATCACCTCGCCCGGCTCTTTTGCGGCCACAACGTGCAGGTTTCCGTCCAGCGTGCCGATTGCAAAGGTGCCACCATCCGCTGACACGGCCACGGCCGTCGCTGATTGCCCCAGCTTCATCACGAGCTCTCCGGCGGACGTCGATGCTGCGTTCGCCGCTTTTCGCTTGCCATGGCCCACAGTCGGAAGATTTGCTGCGGAAATGGTCATGACCGCTCCGTCGCGAAAACCCAACAACAACCTGTCGGACTGCGGCAGAAAACAGGCGGCGAGAACCTGTTCAGATTCGTCCTGAAGTCCTGTGTCTCTGACGACGACATTTGTGCGGACAATGCGGCCGTCTTGACCGACAGAAACGACGGATTCCCCCATCCATGACAACCCTGTGACGGGGCCATCGTGAACATGAACAACGGACAACGGGTTCACTTCTTTAACAGCGAAGGATTCCGTGAAATTCAAAGCATCCTCGCTAACTGACCAGAACGCGATGCGTCCATCGATATACGCGGCGGCGACGAAACGACCGTCGTCAGAAACGGCGATATCATGACACGATTTTTTCAATCCGATTAGTTTCAACGTCGTCCGACCTTCTGCTGTCTCGATGACCTCCAGATCGCCTCGACCACGATAAGTTGCCGCCACAATCAGGTCTTGGCCCGGAATTTTCCTAAACGTTTCGAAACCATCAGCGCGCACAATCTGTTGTGTTTCGCCCTTGTCATCTGCGGCCGAAATTTCGAGCGTATCGATGTCTCGATGTGACACAATGCGCCGACAATTCAACCACACGACCGCTCGATTTCGACGCTCCGCCGAAATGTGCCGGACTGCCGACAGACGATCCGAAGGTAACTTCGCAATTCGAATTCCTTCGTAGCGAAAGCCCGCCGCAAGCTGCGATCCGTCGGGCGAAAACGCCAGTGATTCAACAGTTGTGGGGCCGAAGATGCCGGAGGGGCAAATTTCTTTTGTGGGTACGTCCAGTAGCAGCGGAGATATCGCAAACGCACCGTCTTTCGCGCCACCGACCGCAATGGTTTGGCCGTCGGGGGATGCGTCGACCGCGTGGATGTTACCGGCGTCCACAGCAATGCATTCAGGTGTTTCCGAGCCAGTGGAATCGAAAAAATGAACGTACGGTTCTTCGCCCACGGCAGCAAATCGAGTCGTTCGTGGAATCGCGACGAGGTCGTGCAGTGGGTATCCCACGTCCAGCAAAACCTGAAAGCGTTCGCTGAGTTCCTGCTGTGCGAGAATCCATTCAGCGCGATTCACGGCGTCGGCGTGAACAGATTTGAGTTCGTCCAATGTTCGCTGAGCTTCCGTGTAGTCGGAGCGTTCGAACTGTCCATAGGCACGCTTCATGCCTTCGGTCCATGCCAGTTCACGAAAGCGGTGTTCGTTCTGGCTCAGGGTCTGTTGAGCCGTTTTGACCTCGTCCAACGCAGTCGTCAGTTGGCGATTCTGAACGGCGTCCTTCCTTGCAGAATTCCAGATCACTCCGCAGACGACAACCATGCAGGACATGATCGTGAGAAACAGAGTGAGAGCCGTCGGATGCTGGCGACACCAGCGAAGCAGTTGTTCGTGCAGCGGCAGAGGTCTGGCCACAGTTGGACGGCCATCAAGAAACCGTTCTAGGTCGTCTTGCAGTGCCGCCGACGTAGCATATCGCTTCGTGATGTCAGATTCGACACATCGCAGGCAGATGCTTTCTAGGTCGCGCGGTATTTCCGGACGCTGCCGACGGAGCGACCGAAATAGCCGGTCTGCCGGTCGTTTGCCAATCAGTAATTCGTACAGCACGACACTCAGCGAAAAGACGTCCGTAAAGGGGCCGTGATTCTGATTGTCCCCCGCAGCCTGTTCCGGAGCCATATAGTTTGGAGTGCCGACCACCAAGCCCGAAATACTGTTGGCACCGCCGTCGGTCGTTTTCGCGAGACCGAAGTCCGTAAGACGCGGCACAAAGTTGGCTGGTTCTGTGGATTCCGGCGGCGAAGTCTCGTCCAGCAGGATATTGTCCGGCTTGATATCCCGATGCAATACGCCGTGTGCGTGGGCATGGTGTGCTGCGTCGGCCAGTTGTCGAATCAGGTCTGCCGCCACCGAGATCGACAGCCGTTCCCCTCGCCGCAAAAGGTTGCCTAGGCTTTCGCCTTCGATATACTCGGTCGCCATAAACGCAACACCGTCCTGAGTACCTGCTTCCAGCACCCGAACGATATTCTGGTGGTTGAGCCTCGCCACCGCGCGTGCCTCAAGCAGCAAGCGGCGCGAAACCTCAGCATCCATGCGCACTTCCAGATGAGGCACCTTAATGGCGACTTCCCGGCACAAACGTGGACCCCATGTCAGCCAGACAACCCCAAACGAACCACTGCCAATTCGGCGACGAATTTCAAATCGCCCCAGCGGTGGAGGCTGCTCGCCAATAGAAGTCGTGTCCGTGGAATCTTCGGAGTCTTCTATTCCGTCTCCGGTACCATCTGGTGTCAGGTCTGCAGACAGCGCGCCAAACGTGTCGCGGAGCAGGCGAACGGTGCGGGCATAGTCCGGATGATCCGCTAAAAATTTCGGATCCTCCTGTCAGGTTTCCAAGCCCGTGTCGTATTGCACATGCGAAAGAAACGCCTCGTCCGGGAGACCTTCCGGAATGCTTTCACGTGTTCGTTCTGCCTTACTCACGTCGTTATCCTGCGGTGCCGATCCTTCGGGATGTATCGCATCAGGCTTGATTGTCGTCGCATCGGCTGGCGGTGTTTCCCTGAAAGACCGGTCTAAAGAAAACTGTTCAGGCGAACGCTGACGTGGTGTGGTCATGTGGCAAGGCGCCGTCTGAGTTGTTCAACGGCTCGTCCCCAGCGTCTCCAGATTGTTGCCACGGGAAGGTCAAGCTGTGTGGCAATCGCGTTAAAGCTGAGCTGCTGAACATAACGTAGCAGCACAATCCGGCGATCGTCAATCTGCAGTTCGGTGACAGCTTCGACCAGGCGTCGGGATTGCTCTTCTGCAGAATTGCATCCGAAGGCATCGGAGAGCCGTCTGCCAGCAGAGGTGACACGCCAGAACGATCGCGACTCTGCCGCCGCCGCTCGGCCACAAGATGCCGCCACATACCATCGGCCAGCCGAGTTTCGAACACTCGCAACAACCACGCTCGAAATTCTGCCGCAGACGTCCCCTGAAATTCAGAAAACGCGGCACTTGCCGTCAACATGGTGTCCTGAACCAGATCAGATTCGGACATCCGTTTTCGAAGCGGGTAGCGGATTTCTTTTTTGGCGATGGCATCCAGCAGCGGCCGAAGGGTTTCCAGCACATGCCCCAACCCCGACCGGTTGCCCGCCCGAGCCCGCAGCAGATGTTCGTCCAGAGATACTTCAGGTTTGCTCATCGACCGCGCCACTTAAAATGAAGAACGCCGCATCGCTAATTCTGATCCAGAACTCTAAGGACATACCGACAGGTCTCCACAAAATTCTAAAGAATTCTGAAATGAACGGAAACGGACTGCGTCTTTGAACTGCGGCGGTTCTCTCCGAATGTGCTTTTGCTCGTTTTATTCAGCCAGAAGCGGGTGGCGAGGTTATTCAGGGACGAGATGCCAAGGCGAGAGGGTGCGGCAACCGCCGCGGTTAACGACGTCGAGCGTCCTAGACTTCCGTTTTGTTTATTTTTGCTTTGACGTTTTCTACGGACGGAACGCCACGAGCCAACACAGTGCCCTGTCGCCATGCAATTTTTCAGCGGCGGATTCATAGGTAAAAGTTACGACGATTTAGAACATGCGGACACGGCACGAATTTTTGTAGGCGGCGAGGAGCTTCCCTTCTTGCCTTTTTTGAACAAAGAGATTTGTAAATGCCTCTAAACAATTGGCTCGCAGCGTTGGAAGAACGAGTGTCATCCTTCTCACGACGCACAACGCGTCGGCGGCGGGCCACAACGGGCATCCGTGTTCAAGCCCTGGAACAACGGTCGTTGCTGGCGGCAACGCCGATCGGGCCGGAGTTGCGAGTCAACACTACGACGGCAGACCAACAAAGAACCTACCCAGAATCGCCCCAATCTGTGGCGATGGACGATGCGGGCAACTACGTCGTCACCTGGAGCAGCAATGGTCAGGATGGCAGCGGGTACGGGATTTACGCTCAGCGTTACAACGCGACGGGAATCGCTCAGGGAAGTGAATTCCGCGTCAATACCTACACCACCAGTGATCAGCGGTTTTCGACAATAGCGATGGACTCAGACGGGGACTTTGAGGTCACTTGGAGCAGCTACACCCAGGATGCCAGCGGCGACGGGATCTACGCACAGCGATACGACGCAGTGGGCGTCGCTCAGGGTAGTGAATTTCGAGTCAACACTCACACCGGTAGCTATCAGCGGTTTTCGACGGTAGCGATGGACGCGGATGGGGACTTTGTGGTTACCTAGACCAGCGCTGGCCAGGATGGCAGCGGAGACGGGATCTACGCTCAGCTTTATACGGCAGCGGGTGTTGCACAGGGAACGGAGTTCCCTGTCAATAGCCACACCGCCAGTAGTCAACTGTATTCAAAGGTTGCCATGAATACTGATGGGGACTTCGTGATCACTTGGAGCAGCATTGGTCAGGACGGCAGCGGCTACGGAATCTACGCTCAGCGATACAACGCCACGGGTGATGCTCAAGGAACGGAATTTCGCGTAAACAGCAACACCAGCTACAGTCAGCGGCATTCTTCTGTTGCGATGGATGCAAACGGGGACTTTGTCGTCACATGGAGCAGCGAAGTCGATACTGGCTACGGCTATGGGGGAGACGATGACGTCCTTGCCCAGCGTTATGATGCCACTGTGCCGACGATTGTGTTGACCTCCACGTCACCCACTTCCGACACGACACCGGATGTGATGATTACGGCCACGGACAGCAATGCCGGTATCGCCGAAGGCGAGCCGATTGTTGTTGACGTCGACTTGAACAACGATGGCGATTATCTGGACGCCGGAGAGGCTGACTTTGCGACCGGAACTCTGACGGCGGGTTCCGCGACGGTCACTCTGCCAACCTTGGCCGATGGCACTTACAAAGTCCGCGCCCGAGCCTATGACAAAGCCGACAACGAAGGGTTCAGCAGTGACGTCACTCTGGTCATCGGTGGCGATATCACCGCACCAACCAGTCTCATCACAGCTTTGCCGGCGGCGTCCAGCAGTTTGACATTTGCCGTTAATGTCACCGGTACTGATCCCGGCGCGGCAGCCTCCGGCATTCTGGACTATGACGTGTACTACTCCACGGGTGGAGCGTTTGTGCTGTTTGCCACGCTGCCAGTTGGAAGTCAGTCTACGACTTTTACAGGGTCGGCCAATACGACGTACTGGTTCCGCAGTCTGGCTCGGGACCATGCAGGAAACGTCGAAACCAAGACGACAGCCGATACGTTTACTCGTATTGGCGACATTGCGCCACCGACCAGCGCAGTCACATCGGCGACACCGAATTCGTCAGGCTTGTTCACCGTGCAGATGTCTGGTTCGAAAGCCAACGGGACACCGTTGACGGAATTCGATGTGTACGTTTCGATTGATGAGAATGCAGCTGTTCTGGTCGGATCTGCTGGCGGTGTTTCCAATGGCGGCGGGAATTACTCCGGGGCTTTGACCTATTAGGGGGTTTTGGATGGGGCAAGTCATATCTACAGTTTCTATAGTCAGGCGCGTGACGGAGCCGGTAACCTTGAAGTGGAGTCGGGACCGGGAGGAGACGTCACCGCGACGCACTTGTTTGCTGCGGCAGGACTGACAGCGACCGGAATTGCTGTTCAGAACGGTGCGAATCGACGCTCGTTCGTGCAGCATCTGGACGTGTTGTTCAGTTCAGAAACGGGACTGGATTCCCTGCTGGATTCTGGTCGTATCAAAGTCGAACGATTTTCAATCGACAGCACGTCGGTTGTTTCGGGCACCGGGGCCCCGGTCACTGGATTCGGACTGGTGCGAAACGGAAACAAGCTGCAGCTTGATTTTGGTTCATCGGGGCTTGGCGGCCTGTATCAGGCTGGCGATGGATTCTACCGCGTGTTGATTGATCAGGACGGCAACGGTGAATTTTCGGACGGTGGTGACAGTGCTTTCGAATTCCATCGCTTGTTTGGTGATGCCAACGGCGACGGCAAAGTGGACACCGCCGACCTCGGCGTTGTGACCCGCCAAATTGGACAGGCGGGACCAAATCTAGATGGTGACATCGACGGCAATGGAGTCGTCAATTCCAGAGATCGCCTGTTCACACTTCGGCAACGCGGGAGAAAGTTGGATGAATCATTGCTGGGATGGTTGGATGACTAATACGTAGCTCTAGCTCGAAGCATGGAATGCTGTTCGTGCCGAGGAAGGCATTTATTTTACGTTACAAAAGAATTCGCATCATGTTCAAGACTTTATTATTTGCCATGGCCATGTTGACCATCTGCTTTCCAGCCTCGGGCGACATCATTCTCTAGGTTGGAAACGCGAATATCACGGCTGGAGGAACTGGGTTTGTCGACGTTTTCATCAGCTCAAAGTTGGCCAGTGAAAATCTGTTCTCGGCAGGATACGACTTTCAAATAGCAGGGTCGCAGGGAAATGGCTCACTCATCTTCCGTCCTTCCTTCGATGTTTTTGATCCACTCAACGCGAGCAACCAGACGAATTCTGAACAGTCCGTGTTGTCGCCAGACCCTTATGTCTTTGCTGGCGACACGGACGATTTCAACTTTTTCGCGGTTCGAGATCCCAGCGAGACTCGTTTGCAGGGCGGAGACTCAACGTTCTCGTTCGCTGACGTCTCCCTGAATTCGACTCAACGCCTGTTGGCTCGACTTGAACTTCAGCACGTTACCGGAACGCCTTTGTCTGCGATCGGCGACACGTTCACCCTTTCCTTGATTAATGATGACGCTGGAACGCCGGGTGACGTCGATGACGATTCTACGTTGTTTTTCGATAGCGGCTTCACCCCGTTGGCTTTCGAGACTGGCTCTGATCCGTCGGCATTCACAAATTTCGGCACAATCACGATTACCTCTGCCGCCGCTGTTCCTGAGCCCAGTACGTTTGCATTCCTGGCGATCGCGGCAGTAGGTTTTGCAGGGCGAAGACTGCGGAAAAAGAAGGCCGAGAACCTGCAGGCGGAATCCTCGGAACTGCATTCGCAGGGCTGACGCCGTGTCTCTCGCCGGAAGTCTGATGATTCTCGCTGGAAGAAAGCTGTTTGATGTCCTCTGTTGTCGTTCCGGAATCCTCCGGATTTGATCGCATCGAATGCCAGTCGTCAGAACCATTTTCCCAATGGCTAAGTGACCTGCAGGGCACGTTGGCGATCACAACCTATCAGGCCGGCAAAGTCGCCATGCTGGGGTGGTCAGGTGACCGAGTCTCCCTGCTGATGCGCCAGTTTGACAAACCGATGGGACTTGCGGTCGGTCCCGGAAAACTGGCGTTGGCAACGCGGCATGCGATCACTCTGTTCGCCAATGCCCCGTTGTTGGCAGAAAACTTTTTACCGAACGAACGAGGTCGCTACGGCGCAGTTTATCTTCCAAGAGCCACGTATCACACTGGCGACGTGAACGTGCATGATGTGGCGTTTGCCAACGATGGATTGTGGTTCGTCAATTCTAGGTTTTCGTGTCTGTCCGCACTCAGCAAGGATTTTTCGTTTGTTCCTCTCTGGCAGCCGCCGTTCATCTCAGAACTTGTTCCGGAAGATCGATGTCATTTGAACGGACTGGCCGTTGTCGATGGCAAGCCAACCTATGTGACGGCTTTGGGGGAATCGGATGTCGTTGGTGGCTGGCGTGAGAAAAAGGCCAGCGGCGGAATCATGATGGACGTCGCTTCCGGACGAGTTGTCCTGCGAGGACTGTCGATGCCGCACTCGCCCCGCTGGCATCAGGGACGACTGTGGCTGCTGAATTCGGGTGCTGGCGAATTGCTGTGTTTCGATCCGGCCGTTGGTTCCGCCGGTGTGGTTTGCACTCTGCCTGCGTATCTGCGAGGACTCTGCCTGATCGGGCGATTTGCTGTTGTTGGCATGTGCCAGATTCGAGAGAAGCACATCTTCGGAGGACTGCCCGTCCAAGAGCAGTTTGAGACTTTAATGAGTGGACTCGCGGTGATCGATCTGCCAACGGGAAATGTGGTCGGGATGTTTGAATTCACGTCGGGATGTACCGAAATCTATGACGTGCAGTTCTTACCGGGGGTTGCTCGCGGCAATATCCTGACTCAGGACGACGAGGCGACTCGCCAGGCGTTCACGGCTCCGGAGTTTTCCTACTGGCTGCGTCCGGAAAACCTGATTGCCGATGAATCTGCCGAGTAGGACGCCGAAAGGTCCGGCATGACAGAATCATTTCCGACCGCGATCCGGAGTTTCGAAGCCAAAGACTGGCCTCAGAGTATTGCCGTTTGCCGTCGACTGCTGAAATCGGATCCGAAATTTGCCGACGCCTGGCAAATGTTGGGTCTGGCGTTGTGTCATTCCGGACAACTTGACGAAGCCATTGCAGCACTTGAATCCGGACTGCGATTGCGTCCGAATGACCCCGGAAGCCTGAATAACCTGGGCGAAGTGCTGCGGCAGGCTGGGAAGTTGGATCAAGCCGAATCTGCTCTGCAACGTGCGATCGCCACAAAGCCGCAGTTTACGGAAGCCCTGTTTAATTTAGGTAACGTTCAGTGAGATGTCGGTCGAGCGCCCGAGGCAATTGAAAGTTATCTGCAGGCGGTTTCGTTGCAGCCCAACTATGCCAGAGCTCATTTGAATCTGGCCAACGTCCTGCGAAGTGAAGGACGCCTTCCACGCGCGGCCATCCATTATCAGCAGCGTCTGCAATTGCAGCCGCCGCGAGTTGATCTGCTTCTTTCTGCTGTCGGTGTCCATGCGGATCTTGGTGAACGCAAACAAGCCCGATCACTCATCGATCAGGCGGCACAACTGGAACCTGAAAACGAAGCCGTCATTTCTTCATTGGCTCACAGTGCGGTGGCGGCAGGAGACACCATCGCGGCTCGAGCCGACTATCAGAAGCTGGCTGCGCATAAGGGCTATTGTCTGCTGAGCCAACTGCGTGCGGTTGCCACAATTCCGCTGATTGCAGACAGTGCGGAAGCGATTCTGGATGAGTCCACTCGCCTACTGTCGACCGTCGAGGAATTGAGCGAACGCCGACTTACGCTGAACATGCCACTGCTGCACAGTTCCGGTGCCGAGCCGCCAATGGCATGGGCCTACCAGTTCGCGGAGAACCGGCCATTGAAGGAAGCCTGGGCCCGTTTGTTTGCGGATCGAATTGCCCCGTTACCGCCTCAGCGAATGCAGGGAAAACCCCGACTTGGAGTGGTTGTCACCAACGGCCATGAAGGTGTGTATTCCGAGTGTCTTGGCAGGCTGGTCAATCGTTTGCCAAATGAGGAATTGGACGTTTCGGTCGTTTGCAGTGCCGCCGGTACCAATATCCTGAAACACCTGCTTGGCGAATCGCCCGTCGAATATTTGATCATCCCGGACCGCGTTGATCTGGCGGCGGTCCGGATTCATGAAGCTCAGTTCGATCTGCTGCATTATTGGGAAATCGGAACGGACTCAACAAACTACTTTCTGCCGTTCTTCAGACCGGCTCCGATACAATCCGGATGCTGGGGGTGGCCCGTCACCAGCGGCCAGCCCCATGTCGACTATTTTGTATCGAGCAGCTTGCTCGAAATCGATGACGCCGACCGCCATTATTCCGAAACACTGTTGCGGCTTGATCGACTGCCAACATGGTATCAGCGTCCGCCTGTTCCCGTTCGGCGGAAGAGTCGCGAAGCATGCGGTTTACCCGGTCGAGGACGAATTTATCTTTGTACTCAGAATCTCCGCAAAGTCCATCCGCTGTTCGATTTCATGATTGGTGAAATCCTGCGAAAGGACGATGACTCCACAGTCTGTTTTATCAACGACGTGCATCCCGCAATCAGTACACAATTGCGTGCCCGATTGAATCTCGGTCTCCCTGACGTTTCGCAGCGAATCGTATTTCTTTCTCGCCGATCGCGAGAAGAGTATCTGCATACGGTCGTGATTGCAGATGTGATACTTGATACTTCACCGTATGGTGGTGGTGCGAATTCCGTGTTTGACGCATTCGCCTGTGGCACGCCCGTCGTAACATTATCCGGGGAAATGCACCGCAGTCGATTCGCCACTGGTGCTTATCGAATGATGGACATGACCGGTCTGCAGGCGGACTGTTCTGACGACTATGTTTCTATCGCCACCGAAGTGGCCAAGAATCGCGACTTCAATCAGACCTGCCGTGAGCTTCTTTCTGATCGCCACAGTGTCCTATTCGAGGATGACCGTGCTGTTGCCGCACACCGTGACTGCTTTCTGAAATTGATCCACCGGAATCGTGATTAGATTGGAGGCATTGTTCTGAGTCGGGAGCAACGTACCTCCGCGTTCAGTTCAGGTGCCACACTGTCGCCACCGAAACATGGCGGCCGCCGGTGACAATCTGACGGAGTGGTACGATGCGGCCAATACCGTTTTTTCAGCGTTCAATCGGCTGGATGCGTTAGTTCCGCTGCCTGTCCAGTGGCGGCCCGATTGAGTACCACTTTTCACGTCACTGACTGCTTATCGTCAGCGCGATGGAAATTCGTACCGTGCAGTGCTTAACTGGGCCGTCGGAAACTCAAGTGATCTTCCGACGGACAGTGACGGTTGAGTGCTGATTCTGCGCGGGCAGTCGGCATTTCCTGACTGTCCCTGACCTGACTCGAATTCATTGCCGCCGGGTTGCGTGGCTGATTTCTGGTCCCTTGAGATACCTCCTCAGATGCCGCGAAATGCTTCACTCACGCAAAGAATCCATGAAAGAATTCATGAGGCACACCATTTTGTTGACAGACGGCGTCGATTTTTACGATTACGCCCTGCTCAGTTCGTGCGATTTGATGGCTCGGCTCGCTCGGGCTCGTGCTGAAGCATTTGCTGATCTTGACGTGGCGATTGTCCGTGTGAGGAATCGCAGTGTGCGGCGGTGTTTTCTGTTGGGTGATGATCCGGTGACGGTTCTGGCAGGCGCGATACCGTGCGGTCCAGCTTCTGGATGAAACGGCTGTTCTCACGTGTGCGGCGGACGTGGATCTGAATCCGGTCCGGGCGGGTTTCGGCGTGGAGCTTTTGCCGCTACTACTACTTCGCGTTTTACGTGATCGAACAATACGTTGACAACAGCTATCGCTTTGCAGGCCTGTGGCACTTTGCCCGATCCTGCATGGGAAAGACCTCAAATTAGCCCAGAGTTAGCCGTGAAACGAGATGAAGCATGTCGCCTTTAACGCAGCTGGAGGACGGTCCACGGCTCTCAGATCGCCTCCTTGGGCGACTCCGCTGGTGGTGCGGCGTCTGATTCGGAGATGTACAGTCCTGTGGCGTCGACTTTCAGAACATCATCTTCCAGTATGGCTCGGCCTTTGATGATCAGCAACTGCTGTTCCTGCAGCCCGAACGCTTTGCGGCTGTCAATTTCGAACAACTTGCCGGTGTCGTCGCGGAAACTGACTTGGACTAGGTAGTCTTCGATTTTGCGACTGCAAAACGGACACGTATGAGGATCATGCGCATTGCCCTCGGAGTGTCCGGTGGCGTCCGTCAGTACAAACGCCGTCTTGCCGGATTCCCATGGAGGAAGCTCACCCGCGTTGATGCGACCACGAATGACAACATCGATCGCCTTCGGCGGGTCCGTTGGGTCTGCTGATTCGAGCAGTTCTTTGCGGATACTGCTGACTGTCTGCGCACCTTCGGTCTCGGAGTCCAGCATAAATTGTGTTTGTAGTGCCGCGATCCGTGGATCAATCGGTTCGCCACACCCCGCAACCAGTAGCAGCAGCGGGACAATGGCAAACAGACAACATGCTCGATACACGTTCATGCGTTATTCTTTCTTCTCACCTTCTTTGTGATCATGGTCGTCGTGATCATCTTTACCGTGGTCTGCATGATCTTCATTATGATCATGGCCTTCGTGATCGTCGTGGTCATGATGTTCGCCGGCGGGGCCAGCGGCCGTCATGATTGCCGCCAGAGCCGCATCAATCTTGGCCGACATTTCGCTGTAATCGGAACCTTCATCTGCGCTGTGCATTTTCTTGTCGACGGCACCGAATGAGTCCATCAGGATTTCTGCGTTAGCAGTGATCACTGCGTTGGCCTCTTCAGACAATCCAGCTTTTTCAGCCAGTTCTGCCATTTCATCAATCAGATGACCAACTTCATGCAGTGGACCATGGGCCGTTTCCGAATCACCTTCCGCAAATGCGTCTCGAACCGTATCACGCAGTTCAGTCAACAGGTGCAACGCTTCGCCCAGAGTTTCTGGATGAGCACCATGGCCATGATCATGCCCTTCGTGATTGCCAACCATCACCGGCGGAGCAGACACCCCGCCATCGGGATTTTCGCAACCGCAAAGGAAAACCGTCAGTGTCAGAGCCAGAGCCGAAAGGCAGGCCGTTGTGCGCGTGGTGCGAATCATGTGTTTCTTTCCGGAGTCCGGGGCTGTGTTTGTCGTTGTGTTAAGGACTGACAAATCTGAAGTTTGAAGTTTGGCCGATTCATCAACGCTTGTTGTTTTGATGTCTGGCAAGCCACAATTTAACTGGTGGCCGCTGATTCACCAGACCAGCCGTCGCACATTTCCTGATTATACGTCCTGAGTGTTGGGTTTGTTGGCAATTTAGGCAATCAGAATTCATCAACGAATACTGACTTGCGTCGGGTCAGCAGGAGCTTCCTGCAATTTTCGATAGATTGGCAGATGTCGATAATAGACTTCCAGCGTCAAAATGCAGAGTGTCGTCTGATAAATCTGCCCGCCGCGATTCCCATGAGAATCGGTCGGCACCCAACTGCCAGCGGCCGGACCTTCCTTGATCTGCGACCGCACCAACTGTTCACGCATCACCTTGTTCCACTTTTCCCATAAATCTCCACCCCAGTGATGCATGACCTGCGTGGCGTAGTAGTTGTAATAGATATCGTTGCGGCTGGGCCCAATGGCAGACAAGTGATGC
>Ga0075117_1001203_pt1 | contig 16072 bp, 21 predicted proteins | sample AntAceMetag02UKJ_FD_69789 | JGI IMG/M metagenome (GOLD analysis project Ga0075117, IMG submission 69789) | Saline lake microbial communities from Ace Lake, Antarctica - Antarctic Ace Lake Metagenome 02UKJ | ecosystem: Environmental > Aquatic > Non-marine Saline and Alkaline > Saline | place... | reverse complement strand
CTTGATAGGTTTGGCATAGCGTTTTGTATAAGTTCACCACCTTGCCATGCGTTAATCTGCTCTACTGTCACTGGGATGTTCATTACATTTGATTTACCCGTGATTATGTTTTCTACACGTATGTTCATTACCAGTGCCTTATTTTTTCTTGCTCGGTTGTAGGTGTCCCTTCATATATAAAATCGAACAGCTGCTTTAGCTCTTGCTTTCCGTAATGCCATGAGCCAACCTTATTCTTTGCCACTGATTCGTTTTCGTGATCAAATTGACTAACTAAAAACTTTACTGCCTCTGCTCGATCTTTCATTCTCCGCGCCTTCCGTTGTATTGGTCTGCAAGGAAAAGTGCATTACACAAAATGTGGTCTACGTGAGGTAAATTTGTTTCTGGATCAATAAGCTCGCCGCTTAAATATTTAAGTATATGTCTGGACATAGAATCTATAATTGCTTTATCGTCCAGTCCTTTCTTCCAATTACTTCTGGAGTATTTTTCAGCTCCGAATTCAAAAACTTTTGCTGCGCCTTCAATGGCGAAGTTTGCTTCTAGTACAAAACTTATTTGTGGCTTACCGTCATTTTTACGGTCTGCTTGATTAATTTGGTTGTTATTTGCAGATTTTCTTGCTTTATTACGATTGAACTCATCCCAAAGCTCTGCATTGGTTTTTGGGACACTAGCTTCTACCTGTGTCATTTTCACCTCCTTACTTATTACTGAAAAATAACCACTATCTAAGTTAATAAATAGTGGTTATAAAGACCTGAACTACAGCATTGCGTCTTCAGCAACAGGAGTATTACCTGCTTCAGCTGCCAACAATACTTTCGCTGCTTCGATTGCTTCAGCTGAAGGTGCGCCAATATACTTAGCAATATCTTCTTCAGTTAAAGGGGTTACGGCCAATGACATAAACTTCTCGTCATTTTTGGAAACCTTCGTCCATGATGCTAACCAGTACCATTTGCCTTCGACGTTAATACGACCGCGAGCGTTTGGGTGGTTGTCTTCTTTGCGCTCTTTGTTTGTGAACAGTGCGCCTGAGTTTGTGTTGTCATAAGTAGTCATAATGAATTATCTCTCTGTAAGTTTGACTATTGGGTTTCATGCTCCAACGCATGTGAATGTACTTTCATATTTAAAAGCACAGCCATATTCATTGGAAGCCATCCTTGGCAATTTACTTCCTAACTATTTACGGACTACTTGTACTGTTCCGTCTGGGTATACGTGGTAAGTCATAATAATTTCCTTTCTTTTTGTTTGAGGTACAGGAATCCCTACCGGCTAAGGCATAGGATAATTGTTAGTGGAGCAGTTTTTTGATACAAGGAAACTGCTTAAACCTTTATGCAATGCCTTTTAGAGTGGACAAAGAAACCTCATGCGGCTGTTATGCGGAAGATCAGCCAACTTCTTGTGTTCTTTTCTTCTATCAATTTATGCCCGTGTATCTACGAAGTGCAAAACCACCAGCAAAGGTGTAACTTTCTTTTTAGTATATTATTTAGAGTTGTTGCGATTCCTCAATAATAATTTCTGCGCATTCTTCATCATGGGAGAAAACAGCCTCAACAGGGTATCGCCGTAAGTGGATAACATTGCCCTCACTATCTCTTTTACACAGCCTTACATAAACTATTCGCTCAGTTTTATTAAACTGGACTAGCTGTGTAATTATTCCTGAAATATTCATATTACCTTCCCTATAACCAAGACTCGCCAAAGTAGTCTTCATAATTATTAAACAACTTTGATTGAGCATTTTGAAGTGCCTTCGGAAAACCTGTTCTCCAGAAACCTTTCTCTTGTATGTGTGTGAATTGAACGTCACCTAACTCAATCAACCTATCTGCTAGTGGCCTGTTGAATACGAAACTAGAAAGTATAATGCCTTCCATTAATTGATAGCTTTTACTTTTATCAATACCTTTAGTGCCGAGAAACTTTGATCCATCTTTCCAAGCTCTTGCATAAACCTTACTATCGAACTTCCCTGATTTTAAAGTTTGGTAGGCATGTTCAACAGATAGGTACGAACGGTTTAGCTTATCCTTAAACTTCCTTTCAGCAAGATTACTGAGCCAGATATTTTCACCGGCTCCATACCATATATTTAATGCTTCCATCTTAGTGCCTCTGCACAGTCATCATATTATTAGTGGCTCGATCAATAGCCCAAGCTTCCTTTGCAGGCAACAGCTGAAGCATTGTGTACTCTACTCTCCGTGATTTTCCAAAGCTTACTATTGATCCATCGTGCCCGCTGTATAGTTCTTGAAGGAGTTGAGGAATAAATTCAAAGTCATAACAGCCAATGTTATCCATTACCAACTCGCTGAAGTCACCTGCATCAAAGTTAGCGGCTAAGTAATCCCAAGCCTCTTCTATGCGTGTTGCCAGTTCAATTATTCTAACTCTTGTTTCAAAAGCACCTTGGTTTTCTTTGGTGTGTTGTAGCACTGTTGAGAAATTAGGAGCAGTGTTGTCTTGATCTACTTCTGATATTATTAATGCTGTTATTGCAATAGCTTCTGTCAATTCTTTCATGGTAGTCTCGTCTTAGTAGGTATCGCATTGAATATCTCTTCCCTTATAACAGCCTGGGCTAATGTTTCCTTATCAAGTAAGTCATTTTGAAGTAGCCCTTTTAGGTAGCTTGCTTCTTCCTGAGTTAGGTCTAACTTAACTCTTACTGTGGTTGTTCCTTGTGCCATAGGTTTCTCCTAAATTAGTAAGTCATTTGCGACTTCATACTTAACAGTGATCTGTTTAAGTTTATATTTAACAACAACCACCTTCAGACCTCTGGCTTTCGCTAAGTCAATCATGTGCTTGGTGCCACGGCTTTCACCATCCCAGAATGCTACCAGTGCATCTGAGTGCTTTGCCATTTCAGCGTTGCGTTTATAGCCAGCACTCTTTCCGTGTAAATCCCAATTAGCAGGAAATTTGTCAACTGGTATACCGTGACTAGCCGCTAACTTCTCACCCATTTGGTCAGCACCTTTTGCAGTGCCGGACACAATTCTAGTTACAGGGAAATCTAAAGACTCCAGTGTTGCTATCATTAATTTATAATCGTTAAATGTTCTACCGCCTGCAACTATTGTGTACATGTGTTCTCCTAAATTAGTAAGCATAATTAATTCAATATCTGCCCACAATTAATAGGATAGATAACCTATAAGTTATTGTTTAGGCAGGCATAACAAACACGTAGGTAGTTCCACCTTTCATCTTCCAATATGGAACGTCTGAGTCGGAGTAGTTCTCACGGTATTGAGTGGTTATTACGTAAAGCATGTAGTACTCCAAAGTTAGTTGTTTAGTAATACACTTAAGCTCGATAACTACTGCCTAACATAATAGTTAAAGAGACAGGTAAGTAGTCTCCGGCCTTCATGGGCTTTCTCAACTATAGTTATTGTGTTGCAGCAGTTACCGCTTAAATGTACTAACTGTTAATTGTTTAACAAGTCAATTTCTGCCCACGCTTGTAGGAGAACAAGTCTCTCAAGTTAAAGGTGAACAAAGATGTATATAAGGAAGAGATACAGATGTGATACCTATCTATACAAGATGCTATAAATAGGAGATACAACTAAAGATACGAATGTATATACAAGGAAGATACAAGTAAGGATACAAACCCCTATACAAGTTCCTATACAGTGAGTACTTGGTACGTCACTTATAATTTAGGTACAGCAAAGTTGTAAACCCTATACGGAATAAGGCGTGTGGAACAGTTGAAGGTAATTGTTAATACACTTGTTAGGTGTTTATTGATAACTGTAGATTTAGTTATAGATGCTTAGGTATACCTATAGATGCTAATAGATGCTTAATAGGTTAGCACCTTGTAGTCCAGCTATAACTCTACCCAAGTCCTCCCCAACTCCTGCGAAGATACTCCACAGTAGTCTGCACAAGTCCATCCAGTCTCAACTAGAGAGGAACTGCCCAAGACTTGTACAGGTATTTATAAAGATACTTCACCTAACTTTACGGTACAGCTAGTGAACCCTTCGCCTAGTTGTGAGTAAGTGTTAGTGATGTAGCTTTATGTCTAATAGTCTAATGATGACTACTGTTTGTAACCAAGTTGACTGTACTTATACAAGTAAGCCATACCGTTACACTGCTAAGCCTCTCATGAAGAAAGCTCAATTTCTGCCCGTGTATCTACGAAGTCCCCAACCACCAGCCGCCACAGTAGTTGTTACTGCTCTGGGTGTTACTTCTTCATGTTCTGCCCGTAACTACGACGAAGTGATGAACTCTCAGTTGGCACTGTCTTTAGTTGTTGGACAAGTAGACTCACCCGTGAAGAACTTGGAAAGTTAAAAAACATAGCAGGTAACACTCATCCTTAAGTGCTACCTGTATATCTCCTAGTTACCCACTGGGTAGGTTGTTACTACTGACAGAAGTAGTATGAGTTGTCACTGTAAAGTATTTCTTCAGTAACTACTGTTTCTCTGAAGGTAAGTCCAAAGCCTTCTTGTCCATCGGGGTGACTTAGTTGAGCTTCTAAGTGAGCAACTATATCGTTGTCGATGAATAACTCTTTATATGCATCAGCAATGACAAGTTGTAGCTTGGGTGAATCTTCAAGGCATGTTCTAAAGCAATCGTGTATTGATGTGATTCCTTTTAGTCCTGCTTCATTTGCCTTGTTGACTACTGTTCTAGCTACGAGTGCATCAATACCTTGTATGTAGTTCACACAGAAGGTACGAACAAACTCTTCACCACTTGGTAGCGACTCTCGTATTGAGTAGATTCCATTTTTAGGCCCAAAGTCCATAACCTTTGCACCATTCTCAAATCCACCTAAGTTGAGTGAGAACGAAGGGCACACTGGCTCATCTGCGTAAGTCTTGTGAAGAACCTTGAAACCATCGACATGTCGGTACGTGAGGTAGTTAGCCAACACCGGAACCTCTTGAATCTCACCTTGAGCTGTTTCAACGAACTCAGTCTTGAACCCTGTTGCTTCCCAGAGTGTGTACTCAACCGAGTCTTCCACCTTCTCAATGAATGAGTTGATCCTTTTTCCGAGTGCTTCCTTTATAGACAGCACTGTGATTTCAGCTAAGCTCTTCAACTCGCCATCATTGGCTTCAAATCCCAATACCTTCCTAGCTTCTACTTTGTACTCTTTCGATTCAGTGAGGGCTCCTTTTCCGCCACCATATTGAACAGCCATGTATGGAGTCTTGATAGGCTGGCGTTGTGTCATCCCTCTGAACTTGGCCAGGAATGCCATGTCGGTGTCCCACTTCATTAGGTCAGTCATGTTCTTATCAAGAACCTTACCCGATTGTATGTATGGGTCATCTACCTTCACATCGCTGGTAGTTAGTCCAGTTGCCTTGGCCATGTTGCTATCACCAGCTGCTATTGCAAAGTACTGAGTACCTGAGCATTTAGCATCTAAGCCAAAACCTAGTGTTGATTTCAGTATGCCTGTTTCTACATAGTCTCTGTAGTCCCAAGCAAGCCTTACCAGTGTGAATGGTTTCTTAGCCAACACAGTATCGACACCAGCTCCTATCTTGATTGAACGCTCATGCCTTGCTGTAGCGATGAGTGATTGTGCCAAGAACATCGAGCTGTTGTTCGCAACCCATAACAACTTCTTGTGTGTTGTAAATCCTCCAGCTATATCCCTCAACTCACCCATGAACATGTTGTAGGCAGGACTGTCCTTAGTACAACCCATTTGAGTGTATTCAAGTGAGTAGTAGCTACGTTCCTCGTCACCAGCTTGAGGGTTAGGCCCAGCACATGCTATGTGATACATCCTTGCTCTGTTGTCTCCATCATAGGCACTGTGAAGTGATCCTGTCAGTGAGCTGCAAGCACTGCGCACATACTCAGTAGGTCGCATCAACTCCAAAGCATTGAGCTTGTCTTGGTATTCAAAAGCCTTTGGCTGCTTGATTATTGCAACTGCTATCTGGACAGTCTCAAGCATTTGAGTGTGTACTGTGTAGGGTGTTGCCTCTAACACATCACATGCTGATCTAAGTGCTGCATTACCCTTAGTACCATTCTTGACATAAGGCTGCATACGCTCCACTTGCACATGATCTGTTGGGTAGGCTTTGTCCTTGCCTTGCAACATCATCTTGAACCGATCTGTGAAGGTGTAGTCCTCATTCAACCACTTCAAGTCATCAGCCAGATCAAGCATCTTGCTTGGGTTGACCTTAAGCCCTTCTGGATAGAGTATCCGATTGAGCTTTGATACCTTAGCCACTGCTTGCGTGAGTTGGGCTTCAACCTCATCCTGCGACACATACCGGCCAGCTGTAACTAAACTGCCAAGACCTTGCACAAGAGCTGTCAGCATCCCAGCGATCTTATGCACTGTACTCTCTGCATAGTCACTGACTGACTCTGACCTATGGTGAAGATAACCTGGCAGCATACCCATCACTATCGACTGAGTGGTGAACTTGCTAGGCTCTTCAATGTTGAGGTATGGGTTAGAGGTATCAGCTTCAACAGCCTCATGCTCCATCATGTCCATCATGCCTGACATGTCCTGCTTCCAGCTATCGTCAGCAGCCTCTTCAGCGTACCATTTAGCTATCTCGAGGGTTGTATCATCCAGTACTACTACATTAGTTTCGGTGTTCATATGCTTCTCCAGATGTGGTTGATTACTTGATTAGTGTGCATGTGCCATTAACGGCCTTGATAGATGAACGTGGTATGCCTTCCGCTATCATCACGCTTATGCATAGACCTTGTGCTTGGTACTCATCCATATCCTCCGCAACAGTGAGTGCTGAGTTGTAGATCGAGTGGCCAATAGCCAATGCGAACAGTGCGTAACAGATTGGTGCTTTGATACTCATAGTGATTACTCCAGACTGATTAGGAAAAAAGGGTAAAGAGACTCCTTACTCAATACCTTCAATCAGGCGATCACTGTCCGGCTGTGGATATTTCAAAAAAATTTTTATTTCAAAATGCCCTACACCTATCTGTATAATTTTTGCACAACTGTCTAACCAAATAATCTCCTTGTGTTAATGTCGTTTCTCCTAGCTTCTGTTGAAGTCTTATGTCTTATGTCTTGGGTGTTATGTAGTAAGTCTAACTAACTTATTTCGGTACTGTACATGATAAAAGGTAACGAAATGTAAATATATGTAACAAACTTGAGTAAATCCTCTACACATAAAAGATTTAATGAAATCAGTTGTAAAGTAGTGCTGTAGCATTATTGACGAGTTTTGGGAGTGTCCCTACAATCCGCTTCCGTTTTTAAGCAACATACTCTGCCCGCGAAAAGAAAGAAAGAAAAGGACTACTAGATGACTTGATCTAGCAGCCCAAACGAACGCATTAGATTTCTAAGAGTTCTTCTTCAGACAGTTGTGGTACGTCGAGAGAGGCTACTTGTATAGTTTCCTTCTCATCTTCGGTGAAGCCATCTTCTTCCAGTGGGTTGAAGGCAACTTCAATTTCAAGGTCTTCAAGGTCAGGAACATCTTCCGTCAGTGTGATCTGTTGTACAGCACTGCATAGGTTTAATGTATTGCTCTTGAACAACATCCGGTAAACGCAACTAGTCCACTTCGGGTTATCGAAGATGAACAAACCTTTTTCATAAACGCCAACAGTTTGCCAGCGGTTGTCCAGGTTTAGTTGTAATGTGTATTCACCTACCTGATCGTTCTCAGCCACGAAAGCCAGTACGCCATCTTCGTAGGTTGCTCCACATACCAGTGGTGGGTTTTTCTGTTTAACAAGTTCCATCTGTTTCTCCTTAAGTTAGTAACACATAAACTGTGCTACTGGTGTGTGCCGATAAGCCAAGGGCCATAAGCGGCAGCGTTACTTCTAAAATTTTTTCTAACATTGATCTTTCGTTTTGCCTCACCCTGCTGTGGTTAATAGTTGTTGCAGCAAGAAGGTGATTAAGCCTCCAAGTGCTAGGTTACTTAGGCCAACTATCGCGCTAAGGCGGGTAAGCTTCGGGGATACTCCATCGGTGCCATGTATGTCTCTGTTCAAGGAGTTAAACCTTTCAACGAGATTTAATTGGGCTTTGATAGTTCCGAGAAGTTTTTCTTCCATTCGTGCATTTATTACTGTTAGTTCTGCCAAGGTATCTAATTTATCTTCAATACGCCCTAGCCTTGCTTCACTTTGATGTGTCGTGTTCAATCTACTTCCCCTTCAATACTTTAAGTCCGATGGCTGCATAAACTACCGCTGTCATCAAGTCACCCATGTTCACACCTACAGTTTCAAGAGCTTTCATAGCTTCTGTCGTTCCTGCAAGGAGTTGTGAATCACCGGTAAAGGCGTACACCAAAGAACCGATAAAGATACTGAGTAGGGGTAGTGTTATGACGATAGTGATGTACTCATCTTTCCAAGTACCTCCTGCATTTGCAGCTACGATGTGTTCCCACTCCGCATCCGAAAACTCTACCGCTTTCTTTCCTTCAAGTTGTGCTGCTGCAATTTTCTGTTCTCCAGAAGTTTTTGCAGCCATTCTATCTTGTCGCTTCTCATAGATTGAAGTTAGTGGAGTAAGTACCCCAGTAACTATGCTCGCTATGTTAATCATGTTTTCTTCTTATTATGAAAGGTCTATAACCATTGTTTCAATAGCACTTTTGTCGTTCGCAGCTATTGCTTCGCCTATCGTTCCTCGTAGTGTCGCTATCTCTATTAGTAAGTTCTGCTTAACGATAAAACCATCGGCCAGTACTTGCTTTATTTCTTCATTGGTATGTACAAGTATTGCAAGCTCTCCTGATAAGTTCGCACAAGGGAATGGTCTATCACCACCCACCAAGATTGTTGCAACTAAATCTGTTTGAGTTGCGGCATCGCCACCGTATATGTGATAAGTCCCTAGTGCATCAGATACAAAACCTTGAGAAAGGCGTGTTGCATAGGCGTTGTCAATTTCTGCAATCTTCAACGCAGCCACTTCAGAAATACTAGCCACCCTACCTACGGATTCTGGAACACCACCAGCTCCAGGTTGAATAACTTGCCCTTCGCTTTGCGCTTCTATGAGGCTGTTATATTCTTGCTCAGTAACCTCTACCACATCAGCAGGCATATCTAATTCATCAAATATATCAGTTGGGTAGAACCCACTTGTTTGTGCAGAATAAAAATACTTAATCATTTGTTTCTCCTTAATAACCTATTGCAAACCACTGTAGGTCTGCACCGGATACATAATCATTACCCCAATGCAGGCTAAGTTGTGATGTTGTCTTCGACCTTACCCTCGGCGCAAACTTTTCAGCAGTGCTGTTATACAGCTGACTACAAACAGCCACTGCACATAAACTAGGGAACGCAGTTGGGAGATTGATTACACCAGTCTGCACGTTTGCCAGTATCCCCCATTGAAAAATAACACCGCTTTCATTATCTCTGAAATATCCATTTGCTGATTTCTGATAGCTGGGTCTTTTTGTTAAACCCCTTACACTGGCGGAGCTGGTGTGGTCGTGGCTTAGCGGAGTTCTGGAGTTAGTTAGCCTTGAATCGTTACCTGCTACGGCTTGTGATCCACTACTGCCTATGGTTGGAGTAAACGTAGTAGGTTTACCTGTTGTTTGGCCCCAACTGTGTGTGTGGGTTGTTGGGGTTCTGGAGTCAGTCAGTCGTGAATCGTTACCACGGCACACCGAACCATTGCCTGTCCCAAAGTTTCTGTTGAATGCTTCGTTCTCGCTGAAATCGTCTTTTTTACCATTGGATAAAGCTAATGCAAGGGCAGCTATTGCATCTATAGCACCTTGCACTTCGGTTTCACCCAAAGAACTTACAGCGTCATTGAACGCCACCTCTAAGGCTTTGTTTCTTACTTTGAATAATTCACTTGCTGATGCCATTAAAGTTCACTCCCAACCAACCCAATTAAGTTTACATACCATGTTGAGTCTGAGTCGTTGTACCTAAACTGGAATGTTGCATTACTTATATTTAAATCTAAATCTTCAGCTGCTACACAACTTTGAATTAGTTTTCCATTAGGTTGAACAACCGGAGGATTTCCCTCGGCGTTAGAGTCAACTTCTGTGAATATTACTAGGCTCTGGCCATCCAGCGGGTCTGCTGGTAAACGAAACACTCTGCCTACAGGTGCTTTGTTTATGCTTCCCACTGTAAGTAGGGCTAAGTTAGCTGGCTCTATAGATTGGTTCGCTACTCTTGTCCAGTAGGCTAAGTTATTTTGTAGCCAGTTCATGTGTTGTAGTAGGGGTATTTCCGCAGCCCAGCCATCTGTTTTCTGCGCTGTACTTGGTTCAATTTTATTGGGGTCGCCATTACCAATATCGGCAATATCTGTCTCGGCCCACTGTGGCATTTCTGTCGCCATTATTACCTCTTAGTATATTATTGTTATTGGGCCATCGGGGTCTTCATAAAAAGCCCGTACTGAAGCCGGTCTTGGGATTGCACCTTCTGCGATTAAACTTTTCTCGTCAGAGCTTAGCTTGTTTGGGAAAGTCACTGTGTAACTAAATACGCCAGATGTGCCTGTCTCGATTGTTACATCTGTGTTGGATGTAATCACCGATAAAATAATTTGACGCACAGAGTTTAAGTCTAGGCTTGAAGTATTGACCACCACTTGACCATATAAAGCTTTTCTGTATAAGGTATCGCTTAATGGAACAGTGCTGTTGCTTCTGCTATCTTCTGATACAGATTTAAACGGGCGACCTACTCCGGCATCACCGGCACTACCAAGTTGGTAAGAGCTAGATAAGCCAAACCAACCAAAGTACTCAAAAGGAAATTCTAAGGGTGTTCGTGCTGCACCTATAAGCTCCCCCACTACGTCGAGGTTTTTTCCAACGGCGTTGTATAAAAACCTTTCGTCCCTTATTTGTTGGTGAGCCAACCTGACCTCTTCAACTTTATCGAAGAGGAGTTTGCAGTACTGTTTAAATTTTACTGATTCGTTGTACTGAAAGATAAGCAGTTCATTAAACCTATCATCAACTACCTTTCCTAAGTTTGTGTTTATGTCCATACTAAACCACCGTGATCGAAATCTTGTCTGCTGTAATTACGGCTTGTTCATCGTCAGCTATTACAAAATCCGATGACGCAGTTGCTCCACTTGCCCCAACTTGTAGTAAAGGAATAGCAATACCCAACTGTCCAGACAACGCCATAAATAAATCAGACCAAATAACATCACTTCCTATATTTCTGTTGTCCACATACTCCATAAGTTTGCTGGTTATATCTGCTTCAAAAGTTGGGCTTGCATCCGTTAGGACTATATTCACATTTATGTAAGTATCGACAAGAGTTGGGGTGTCGTAGTACACCGTATGTGGGTGCCCACCAACATCACTAACCACACCAGACTGAGAACCCCACGAAGGGACGCCAAGTGTAATGTTGTTAAATATTTCCTCAACTATTGTGGACTCCGGCCCTGTTGCAATAACCCTAATAGAATTATTTGGCTGGCCACTTTCTAGCGCACTACCTGTTACGTTTTCTACGATCCTTACCTTGTTGGTATTCCTTGCCGCAAGTGCAGAGTAAATAGCATTTATGGTAGAGGTTCCTCTTGTAATTGTGGAAGCACTGATCCTTGTTCTAAAATCTTGATCTGTTTCTTTTACTTCTTCTACAAAACCATCATCTGCATTTGTTACAGCTGTCCACCCAGTAATTTGTGTGACCGGTGTAAACACCGCACTCGAACTTACATCGAACGTGCCGTAGTTTCTCGACACGACATTAGTAGAACCTGGCAATATGACTTCATCCACTGTTTCAAATATATCTCCATCTTGGTTCACTAAGGATGAGCCAGAAGGCACTACTGTTGAAGCAACACCAACCAACTCTACATAGACTAACGATAGAGTACCTTCCACTCTTGGTATGTTTACAATTTCAGCTAAGTTATCTAACCCACTGCCGTATGATTTTGAAGGTACGAATGAGTTGTAACTTTCTTCTGCTAGAGCCCACTGATTAGCTAAGGCATCTGCAAATATTTCTATTAGCTGCCCGTCAGGACTTTCTGTAGTCACATCGAAGTGATCGCCAAAGGTAATTTTAAATGAGTTACCCAACTCTTCTTTAATTTGTTCAAAGGTTTTTATCTCAAACCCGTCTGCTGTTACACCGGCCATTAATAATCCTGCTTATAGTTGCACTGACGAATCAAAATCTTCGTCGTAAATTGAAGTGGCTGAAAAAGTTACTGCCAGTTTTCTTCGTACCCTATCAGGCACTGATGAAATACTGTTTAGTTTCTTAACACCGTTTGTGCTTATTATTGTTTTAGCTATGTAGGACTCAACCAATACCAGACTGTAATTTTTAATGAACACATCATCCAGCCAAGGTACGCCAACTATTTTATCCTTCTCCCACTCACCTCTCAGTGTTTGTAGTCTGGACTTAACGAGTTGTGCTACTTGTTCTGTTCCTGTAATTCTTCGTGTTTGGTCGTCTATTGATATGTCCCAATAGCCATTACCTTCTTCTTTTTGTAGGTATAGGTTTGGCATATTGATCCGTTTATTATTCTGCTGCTCTTGTTGAAAGTGTCTTAGTACCCACAGTAACTTCTGACGCGACAATATCTCCTGCGCTTATATCCCCTGTAACGTCTAGGTCGCCGTTTACAGTGGCGTTAGCGTTTAGGGTAGCAGTTGTCGCATTGACGGTTACTGTTGCTGCATCAACCACCACGGAGGACTCAGCTATGGTTATCTTTGTCGTGTTGTCTGCGTTGCGTATAACGATGTTATCTGCATCAAAACCCTGTATCGCTTTAGGTTCTGGGTTGAATCCAACGATACAAAGGGCATCCGAGTAGTTGTGCATCCTCATATGCTGCGGAGAAGGCCGCGTACCGAGCTTCCCAGCTTCCATGCTGCCATCGTATAGCCAGTGATCCATTCCTCGCTGAGCGAACAGCACAAGGCAGTCATCACCTGTTTTGACAGGCATTGTTATAGAGAACCCACCACCGAAGGGAAATTGCACTGGAACATCGTGAAGTAGTGGCCGGTCAACTTTCGTGTACTCATCGGAGTTCTTAACCAACCCTTTATAGTATTGCTCTAAGGCTACTTGAACAATGGCCAGCTGCGTCACTGGATCGAAGGTGATTATGCGGCCTGGATAACAAGTGTTGATTCCTGCTATAGCTTCATTCACTTCCACTCTCCTACGTACACATCAATCATGTCCGACATACCTTTGTGCTTCACTGTCGTTTTTACTTTATTGACAACGTACATCGTAGGCAGAGGACACTTTGCAAACTGTTTTATTAAGTTGGGAGTCTTTGCTTTTAAACTATCAATCCTACTACCGGCCCTTGACTGCGCTCTTGATACTTCTGCATCAACTTTCCTATGCGCCTTATTTGCCAAGTGGTCAGTTGCCTGTCTCAGTACAACTTTCTTTAGCTGGTTTCCAATGAACCCTAAGTCTGGGCCACTATTTATAATTGCGTCTTTAATACTTTGTTCTGTTTGCAAAATCCCTACGCCAGAAGCTATAGGTAAACCTTTTAATATCCCACGCTCCCCATCCCAACCTAAGTTAGTTTTGAATTTACCTACGCCACCTATTTCCGAATACGTTGGCGTTGACATTTGCATTGTGCTGCCTTTGTAATCGAAGGTTACGCCGGAAGTAAATGAAGGTACGGGGAGTTTGTATAACTTTACGATGACTGCATCTGGAGTTGGTGGTTGTAGTCCTAAAGCTGATGCTGTTTGGATTACGTCTTCTACTTCTTCTATTTCTTTTGGCTCAAATCCAGTAGTTGTCCGAACACCTTCCACATACAGTTGCTCTAAAATAACTTGTGAGCGAAGTACTGTGATCGTGTCTTTGTCTTGCTTGGTTTGTATGCTTACAATCACACAAGGGTAGTAAATATCTAAGTTGGTTGTAAGCTCTACTAAAGTTCCTTGAACATTAAATTCATGGAGCCTATTGAATTGTTCTTGAACTCTGTTACCTGTTTCTGAAAGACCCTGTACTGTTTGGTTCGACGTAATAATATCCAAAACTATTTTTCTGTTGCGCCTGATTACGTGGTCACTAATATTGAATCCACTCTCTACAGGATATTTTGTAATATCTACCGCTGCTACGTGAGTCTCACTGATGGCAGCATCGAAGATTATGGCATTACCATCCCCGTCTTCTATCATTGCTCTGTTTATCATTCTGCTCCCACAGTATTACTACTGTGCCTCATGCCTTTTATTGTTGAAGTCCATTGTGTGTCGTAGGTTGATCCCTTATGCACAACACTCATCACCATATAAGATGTAAGCGTTGCCCACTCTAGGTAGTCATCTGCGAAATATATATTGGCATCTGGCTGTAATGATGAGAAATTATCAACCCCGTCTGGATCAACAAACTTTGAAAGGTCGATAACATCACCGCCCTGTATTGTTGGCGTTAGTACATAGTTAAGTATGGCTGTTTGGTTGCCTAGTTGTGGCAAACCTTTAGTCCTCACTAACTCCAACTCATGCAGAATCCCATTGGTTGTTTTTAACAAACCCTCCAACGTACCCTCTTGAAGCATCGGTGTAACTCTTATTGCAGATTTACCTATCCTATAATTAAACTGGAACTCCTTGGCAAGCGAGTCTAAGTTTGTTTTAACTTTTCCAGAGAAACTTCTGCTAGATATTTTGGCAGACAATAACCCGTCTGCGCCTACCGAAGTTATCCCTTGACTAAAGCCTACCTCTTTGGCGAAGGAGCTTAGTACATCTTTTAAAGTACCTCCGCGCTTTGTCACAGATACAACAGCAACTTTCTCTAGGTTAGTCGCACCATCTTTGAGGCAGTACAATGTCGTTATCTTCTCAGGCGGTTGTCTGCGACTCCACACATTCTGAACAATACCAGAGAAGGTAATCATTAAGTCTTCACCCTGCTCGTCCTCATAGCCTGAAAATAGTTTTACATATAAGTTTTCAGCACCGGTAAGTTTTATGGCGCTGTCTCTTGATAAGTTGTAAAGGTCTATTTGGCAGGTATCTATCGCTTCATGTATTGAACTGGTAAATACGAAGTCCATTCTTAATGAACTGCTTTCCCACAATTTTGCTGTGTACTTTTTATCGGAGTAGGCTTCTACTCTTATTTTCCTCTTCCACATTATATAGCCTCAGACCCTTTACCCATTACGATTGTGTTTGTGGTTTCCTCAACATCACCAGAAGACTTCACACTTACTGTGTTGCCTTTAATTTCTACATCGAGCTTCATCTTAGAATGGGTGCGTTCAAACTCTGCTTGGTTTCTTGCGTCAGCTTGGTTCGCATAGGGATCGTCCAATATATCTCTACCAAAGTTTTTGATAGATGACCATGCACTACTTCCTAACCGCTTGAGCGTTGTTGCTGCTTCTGTAGTGGCACCATCGCCATCCCTTAGCGTATCTTTTAGTTTCGCTTTTGCAGAATCACTTTTAACTTTCTCAAGGTCTGAATCTTTATCTAGTTGAATAAAGTCTGCGTAAGGAGTGCCAGCCAACATACCGGCCATTTCCTGATCGTTTAACCCACGCTCTCTTGCATTTGTAACAAACTCAGCAGCAGCATCCGAAGTTGATCCCGACATTAAAGTCTTCGCTGAAATTAATCCCCGTGTCTGCGTAATAGTGTTAGACATTGCTCCCATCTTTCCTACAGACGCTTGAGCTTGCATACTTTCAAAAGCGGCAGTAGTTCCTTCTGCATTTAAAGCTCCGGCTGCATCAAGTGTGTAGGTACTTTGTTTAGACTCTCTCTTTCGATCACCCATACCCTTTTGCTTAATATTACTGAATTCTTCTGCTTCTGCTTGCGTAACACTGGCTGCTGCACCGACTACCTGAGCAAATGCATTTAGCTTTTGGAAACCACCAGCAGCACTAAGTAGCCCACCGGCAGCACCACCGCCTTCACCACCACCACCGCCACCCATTAGTGCGCGATACAAACCTTTACCATCACCTGTTAGTGCAGCAGAGATAGCATCTAAAGCCTCTTGCTGTTTAGCTTGGCTT
>Ga0075117_1001202_pt1 | contig 16080 bp, 25 predicted proteins | sample AntAceMetag02UKJ_FD_69789 | JGI IMG/M metagenome (GOLD analysis project Ga0075117, IMG submission 69789) | Saline lake microbial communities from Ace Lake, Antarctica - Antarctic Ace Lake Metagenome 02UKJ | ecosystem: Environmental > Aquatic > Non-marine Saline and Alkaline > Saline | place... | reverse complement strand
AAAGAAGAATACGATGAAACACTAAAGGCGTATACAGAAAAAGATGCTGAAGAAGTTATTGATGGCTTGATTGACTTATGCGTTATTGCTATTGGTACGCTTGAAGCGTTTGGCATTGATGCTGATAAAGCATGGAATGAAGTACTCAAAGCTAACATGAGCAAAAGCATTGGCGTAAAGCCGGAGCGGCCAAATCCATTAGGAATGCCAGACTTAATAAAACCTGAAGGATGGATTGCACCAAGCCACAAGGATAATCATGGCTATTTACCTGACGTGTTTTAAAAGTATTTTTGATAATAAGACCCACAACTCATTAGAGTTTGAGTCCTTTGCACAGTTTGAGATGGCTCTTAAAGCTTTATCTCAAAAGCCGGTGCAATCAAAAAAAGATGCTTATCTTATATCTCCTGCAAATTATGTTGAAGGCTCTACGCGTTCTAATAAAAGCGTAATTGAATGGGGAGGCTGGGCTGCGGTTGACGTAGACGATCACATATTTGAAGGAGATTTAGAAAATGCTTTACGAAATAGGTTTGGTAAGTGGCATTATATTTGTTATAGTACTGCAAGCAGCACTGTTGCACGGCCGAAGTTCCGGCTCGTCTTCCCACTTACAGCGTCTATACCAAATGAGAAGATCCGACACTTCTGGTTCGCACTCAATAGTGAACTTGAATCAATCGGAGATAGACAAACTAAAGACCTCAGCAGAATGTATTACATCCCTGCGACGTATGCTGGCGCTAACAATTTTTTCTTTGTTAATAGCGGTGAGCATATTGATGTGGACTTTCTTTGCGCCAAGTGGCCATATAACGATAGGGCCAATAACGCCAACAGTTTCATGGATCGATTGCCCGACGAATGGCAAAAACAAATTATTGAACATCGGAAGTCTCAACTAGAAAACACCAGTGTCAAATGGACCGGTTATAGAGAGTGCCCATTCTGGCCTAAAAAATTAGCATCAGAATATCAAGTCATTAGCAGCACTGGGTGGTATCACAAAATGTACCAGATCATGGTTGCTGTTGCTGGTAATGCTATTAAAAGCGAGTACCCTATCACGGTGCAAGAAATTGCCAAGATGTGTAGGCAATTTGATACCGAAACCGGTAACTGGTATGCTTCTCGCCCTTTAGATAAAGAAGCAGATCGGGCTTTAGAATATGTATATAGGAATTTTTAATGTTGTGGAATATTGAAGTTGGTGATACTTTTGTCGATAGCGATATTGACTTAGATCAATTAGAAAAGCATTTGGCTGAAGAATACCGAGATAGATATTCAAGCTATGAAAACACTCGTAACGGCCTAATCGCTGAACATTTTCTTATTGAAAAATGTGGTTATACTAACGATGACACGCCTTATAAAGATTTGTTTAATACTGAAGGTGTTTCGGTTGAAGTAAAAACATTTGGCGTTCATCGTGATCCTGATGCATGGATGGAAGAAGTACTGCATGGTGGTAAACATAGTTTACGTAAAAGAAAAGTGTTATGGAAAAAAGATATATCTGACCATATAATCTTTTTTCAACGAGATGAGAATAGGTACATCTGCTATGCAAAATGGGTATTTGGCGAAAAAGACCGATACACATGTGTACATAAGTATGAAACTGTGGTATAATATAATTTTTAGGAGTTACTATGCGTGAATCGATTAAAGTCTTACAAGAGTGTGCAGAAATCCAAGATCGAAAGTCTCGTGATTATCAAAATGAAAAGTCACGAATCCGTCAGGCAGACTACTACCCTCGTGGTGTGATGTCTATTATGGAACTAATCAACACTAAAACAATCCGGCTGTGGTCAGTGCTAGAAGCAATGGAAAACGATCCCAACTACGAACCTAACTTCGAATCAGTCGAAGACTCGCTTAAAGATCTGATCAACTATGCTTCTTTTGCCGTGTCGTATTCACGCGGTAAAATTGACGGTCAAGATCCATCACGTGATTTTTTAAACCGCAAAGCAAAAGAAGACCCGGTGTCATAAATGCACTTTAAAATTGCAATCATTGGCCATGGATTTGTTGGTAAAGCTGTTGACTATGGATTTACCAATCCAAAAGTAATAAAGCAAACTATCGATCCAAAGTATAACAATAATGTTAATCATATCGATATTAGCACCGACTTAATATTCGTGTGTGTTCCTACACCTATGGGTGATTTTAGTATTATCCGTAATACGATGGATGAGTTAAAGCTACGTGGTTTTTTAAATCACAGTATGGTAGTAATTAAATCTACAGTACCACCAGATGTGTTAAGGGAATTTGCAACAAGCAGTGTAGTGTATAACCCTGAGTTTTTAACTGAGAAGTCGGCTTCTGAACAATTTATTAATCCGCCGTTTCACATCTTTGGTGGAGATACCCGGGCGTCAGACACGCTTGAAAGATATTATCAGCAATATAGCCTATGCAATATTTGTCCTTCGTATAAATTAACTATTGAAGAAGCTTCAGTTGTGAAATATACTATTAATTCTTTCCTTGCAACCAAGGTAGCTTTCTTTAATCAACTTTATAGTATGTGCGCTGATAATGGTTATAATTTTAATCAAATTATTCAAGCTGTAGGTGCTGATTCTCGTATTGGATACAGCCATACCAAAGTGCCGGGGTTTGATGGAAAACTAGGGTTTGGCGGAGCGTGTTTTCCTAAAGATACCAAAGCTTTTGTTAACTTTAGTGATAAATTATCAGTATTAGAAGCTGTTATAAGTGCCAATAATGCGATGCGTGCTGAATACGAGTTAGATGACCGTGAAAAAGAACAAAAAATTATGTACAAATAACAGGTTCTGTTGTATAATGTTAAATCAACTCAGGAGTAATAATGTTAAAAGTATCTGATATACGCAATCTTTTTGTCAAAGCTTTGGCAGATGAGCGTTTTACCACAGATCGTAATGGATCAAAAACCATTGAGATCCTTGGTGCATCATTCGTAGCTGATGAGCCAGCTATCTTTGGCGAACCAAGCTATGAATATATCCAGCGTGAATTTCGATGGTACAATTCAATGTCTAGCAACGTCAATGATATTGAAGGTACTGTGCCTGCTGCCTGGAAAATGACTGGAAACAAGCACGGCGAGATTAATTCAAACTACGGCTTATTAGTTTACTCAGATAAATTTTATAATCAATTTAAAAGAGTCGTGGAAGAATTACAAACTAATCCGGATTCTCGCCGTGCGTCTATGATTTACACTCGTCCATCGATTTGGAATGAGTACAATGAGAATGGCAAAAACGATTTTATCTGTACCAATTCAGTCACATACTACATTCGTGATAGTAAGTTGCATTGTGTAGTTCAGATGCGTTCCAACGATGTCGTCTATGGCTATAAGAATGATTATGCCTGGCAGCTGCATCTTTTGCAGCAAGTAGCAAATACTTTAAATGTTGAAACCGGTACTATTACATGGCAAGTTCAGAATTTGCACGTGTACGAACGCCATTTTAATCTTGTAAGCTAATGAACGTAATCACTAATCCGATATCAAACATTCCAAAGAATGAGAAGTCGCATGTGCTTGGTTGGTCTTTGTTATGGAAAGATCAACTCAAAGCATCTATAGACCATAAATGCACTCCGTACATTAAGAATGCTGATGTAGTATATATTGAGCATGGCGCTAATTTTGGTGGCACCCTTAATTTGTTTGGTGGTGCAAATAAGGAAGTATTTGATAAAATCAACCTTGTAATGTCTTGCACTAACATCGTGTCTTTAGATTGGGATATGCCAGATTACGGCGCTATGCTAAAGAAACGGCTCGATGCTCCTACTACATATAAAGGCATTACTGAGAAATGGTGCGACCTTGTATCAAAACGGATACAAAGTATTTCATCACTCAAACAGAAAGACCTGTTGACTGATGGTGTCACATTCGGTGATTCACATACCATAGCGTTTAGCGGCATAGGCGACCGGGTGTATCGTACTGATGGTAAAACCCTTTTTGGAACTTTAAAAAAAGGGTTACGTCAGGACTTGGGCGAACTTGTGGGTAAAGCTACTTTTTGCTTGGGATCAATTGATATTAGGCATCATATCTTACGCTATCCTGATTTTTCTTTAAAAGATACTATTAAGGACTATGTAAGCCAGGCCAAAGAATTAGCTGATGATGTATGGTTTGCTGCTCCAGTTCCGGTAGAGTTTGAAGGAAGACGCATTCCTAAATCTGGATTTTATAAGAAGACTCCTTTTTTTGGTTCTTGGAAAGACCGACAAGAGCTTACCAATAACTTTATCGATATGCTATATACCGAGTCAAAAGGTAAAGTTGTAATGCCACCAAAAGAATGGTACACTATGGATCCTGAGAAATACGCAAATACGTTTATGGAACATGGTTCGTCTTTTCACATTGCACCGCCATTTCATTTTAGAAAAAACTGGGGAGTAACAGCACTTGCCGCATAATAACCATGTAATTGACGGGGTCAACCGAGACATAAATCCGTTTTATGGCGATCCAAAAGAATATTATTTAGAGATGGCAAAGGATTGGGAAGATCCTTATGGAATGCCAGAAATTGTAACACATGACGGAATCAGGGTGGTGCGTGATGATTTTCTTGTAGGATCAAAAGTACGTGGTGGAGATTGCTTAATATCATCATTGCCTGAGCACCTTGATACTATCGTGTATGTTCAGCCTAGGACTGGTTTAGCTGGTGTATCAATCCTCGATGTAGCAAAGCGTCACAATAAGAAGGTGCGACTATTCATGCCTTCTTCTCAGAAAATTTCAGTGCATCAAGCCTGCTGTATTGAACGTGGTGCTGAGGTATCTTTTCATCGTATTGCAGCAATGCCTAATCTAAATTTGATTGCAAAGAAATGGGCTAGCGAACATTCGAATGCATTTTTTGTTCCTCTTGGATTAAAACACGAACGCGTGACAGCAGGTATTGTAAAGTCTGCTTCACGCATACCTGCGCCTGACGTCGTGTACACCGCTACGTCCACGGGCGTGCTCACACGGGCGCTTCAGATTGCTTGGCCAGATACTGAATTTGTATCTGTTTGTGTATCGCGTAATATGAAAGCAGGTGAACTCGGTAAGGCTAAGCCCATTTCTGAAAACCTTGCATTTACTTCAAGCGAGAAAAAAGAGAACTTACCACCATTTCCTAACATAGATACCTACGACGGAAAGGTATGGAAATTTATACCTAAGAATAGCGATAAAGATATTCTATTTTGGAACGTAGGCCGTGAGCCAGACCTTATTGATAAATCAATTATTGATCAAACAGACTCATATCGTGATTGGGAAAAGAATGTCAAACAAATGGCTGAATGAAGAAGCTCTGGATGTATTAGTTAACTACTACTACCCACGTGCAAAATGGTTACAAGATAATTGCAACTGGGGCGATATATCTTATCTAGGATCAGAAGCTGATAAAGCAGTCAACGATCCATTGATGCAATATATTGACATTTACGATTGTTACACACGCGATGCGGCTGGGTTCTCAAACGTATTGCAAGACTTAAAGTTTCGTGTTAACACACCCAAGAGGCATCATCAAATTAAAAACTCGGCTCTTGGCCAAAAACATTGGGATCTTGTCGATAGTTATATTACTGAAAGTTGGGATACAAGAACTTGGTTCTATACGTACTTTGTTCATCGTATCACAGGTTCTGGCGCATCGTTCACCCGTGACCACGGCTACCGCAATAATGTAGTTCAACATTTTGGTAAGCTGCGTGATATCAAAGATATGAAAGCTTTCATGATTGAGAAAAAGCAATCTGGAAAGCCTTTATTTACTTCGATTGGCAACCAGCCACCGTCACCCCGTAAAGGCGTTACGTGTCTTGATTTTATGGTAAACGAACTTGAACCTTTGGTTGATCGTTTTATGGAATGGTTGCCAAAGGAAGGCCGTAAAAGGACTCATAAAGAAGTAGTTGATTATTTGAATGAGCATAACATAGAACAAGGTCACAAGCGATTTAACTTTGTGTATGCTGCATTCTCATATGATATGGGTGACTACCACAAAGATTTAGTTGATGATATGTCGCATGGCTACTTTGGTAATAACGCAATACGATGCATGAAGCTCTTATCAAACGGGTATACTACGGACGAATTCATGGATCTTCTCTGTGAGCGCATGGGAGGCGCACCACGCGATAACGAAGATGTAATGTGTGACTTTGTTAGGTTTGGTCAAAACTATGTACCACGCAGCGATAACACCTTTGATCATGTGCCATCCGATATAAGTAATAAATCTGGATGGGAGTCTGGGTGGGAACAAAGGCAGGGGCAACCGAATATCGCAAAAAACGATTTACAACTTGATGCTTTCATGGTATAATAGATGTATATAAAGACCATGTTATTTTTAACACAAAAACAATGGAATAAAAATTATGACAGAACCCAAGAAACGACTTAACGACGTTACGCCTGAGGAATGGAACAAAGCTCACACTAAATGGGCTAATGAATCTACGCTAGTTCACTCAGAACATTATTACGACTCTGACCGCAACAAACCATTAAATTATGAAAAAAATGATACAAACGACGACTGGGACGACTGGAAACCATCAAAAACATTTGTCTAACGAGCATGATAGCTGGGACCATGTATTTTTACGACTTGCTAAAGAAGTAGCATCATGGTCTAAAGATCCCTCAACCAAGGTAGGCGCAATTGCTGTTGGCCCCAAACGCAATGTTTTGGCTCAAGGCTATAACGGTTTTCCTAGAGGTATTTTTGATTATGCCGAAAGGTACGAAGACAAGCCTACTAAATACATGTATGTAGTTCATGCAGAGATGAATGTCATTTATAATGCTACGTACAATGGTGTTTCACTTGATGGTGCATCACTTTATATTCATGGATTGCCACCGTGCTCTGAGTGTGCCAAAGGCATTATACAAGTTGGCATTAAAGAAATTATAACTGAAACTGCTGGCATTCCTAAAAAATGGCAAGATTCATGGGAATTTTCTAAGAGTATGTTTGATGAAGTAGGTATCACTGTTCGAACGATCGAAAGATAAAATGGCAAATATTTTAATAACCGGCTGTGCAGGCTTTATTGGATATCACACAGCAATAAAGCTCCACGGTGAAGGCCACCGCGTGACTGGCATTGATAATTTTAATAATTACTATCATCCTAATTTAAAGATTGCTCGCAGCTCTTTATTAGAAAAAAATGGTATCATGGTTATTAGAGGTGATATTACTAATACGGTTGATGTTGAATATGCTGTTACTACAGCTGCTCCTGATATTGTAGTACACTTGGGTGCTTATGCTGGTGTTCGGCATTCACTAGATCATCCAAAGTTATACATTGACAATAACATCAGTGGCACCAATAATTTAATTGAGATTTGTGAACGGCGTGGCGTTGACAAAGTGATTTATGCTTCAACCTCAGCTGTGATGGTGGGTAACAAATTACCTTGGAATGAAACCGAAAAATTAGGTTATCAGCTAAATGCATACGCATACTCTAAGGCTGCTAATGAATCTCAGTTTATGGCTAGTAAGTTGCCAGTAGCGATTGGTCTTCGGTTCTTTACTGTCTACGGTCCGTGGGGCCGCCCAGACATGGCCCTGTTTAGCTTTACTAAGTCAATCATAGATGGTACACCGATTAAATTATTTAATTATGGTGACATGATCCGCGACTTTACATACATTGACGATATTATCCAAGGCATTAATATTGTTATCAATTACGCAAATAATACTACACAAACACTAAAAACAGTGTATAATATAGGTTATGGTAAACAAGTTCAACTCATGGACTTTGTGAGTGAAATCGAAAAGAATGTTGGTAAGGAGGCAATAAAGGAATTAGTTGAAAAACATCCGGCTGATGCACAAACTACCTGGTCAGATACTGCCAAACTTCAAGCACTTGGTTATAAACCAACAACATCAGTAGAAGTTGGTGTTGCTAAATTTGTTGAGTGGTACAAAGAGTATTACAATATCATATAAGGATAAATTATGAGTATAATGGATAAATTAAAAAAGAATAGTAAGTTAGAGCATACTGAAATTCTATCAGAATCAAAGTTCTTTAATGAGAAGGACATGATCCCTACTGAGGTGCCAATGATTAACGTTGCATTGTCTGGTAAAGTTGATGGTGGTTTAAGTGCGGGTTTGACAGTGTTGGCAGGTCCATCTAAGCACTTTAAAACATCATTTGCCCTTATTATGGCCAGCGCATATTTGAAAGCGTATCCAGATGCAGTTATGTTATTCTATGATTCAGAATTTGGTTCGCCTCAATCTTATTTTGAGCAATTTGGCATTGACCCATCGCGTGTGTTGCATACACCAATTACTAACGTCGAGGAGCTTAAATTTGACTTGATCGGTCAACTTGAAGGATTAACTCGCGGTGACAAGGTATGTGTTGTTATTGACTCTATTGGCAACCTAGCATCAAAGAAAGAGTTAGATGATGCTATGAATGAAAAATCAGTAGCGGATATGTCTCGCGCCAAAGCGCTAAAAGGCCTTTTCCGCATGTGTACACCATACTTGAATATGAAAAATATTCCACTGATTGCTGTTAACCACACGTATCAGGAAATTGGTTTGTTTCCTAAACAAATTGTTTCTGGTGGCACCGGAATTTATTATTCGGCCGATAACATCTGGATTCTTGGCCGTCAACAAGATAAAGTCGGCACTGAAATTCAAGGTTACCACTTTATCATTAACGTAGAAAAATCACGATATGTTAGAGAAAAATCAAAAATTCCTATCTCGGTTTCTTGGGAAGGCGGTGTCCAGCGTTGGTCTGGTTTGCTGGACGTTGCTATTGCTGGTGGATATGTTATTAAGCCTAGTAATGGATGGTATCAAAAAGTTGATAAGTCTAGTGGAGAAGTGTTGGAGGGCAAGTACCGAGAAAAAGAGACACTGAACGAAGAGTTCTGGAAATCAGTATTTGACACTACAGACTTTGCTGCGCATTTGTCTAGGACTTACATGATCAGGAAAGAAGCATATGCAGACCCCGATGGAGAATGAATTTAAAGAAAATGTTGATTATGTATTAGTACCCTTGCAAGACAATGAAGATGCTTGGGGTGTTAGGTTTATGACCGGTGATTATGTTGAAACGGTGTTGCAGTATAATGCAATTGCGTTTAATGAAATACAAGATCATATGACATTTAATTTTAGAATTGTATCATCGCCTGATGATGATCTAAGTGAAACAACAACCGGCCTTCAAGAACACGCAGGTTTAATACTAGAGGCCATTATTGAATTAGGCCTTACTGATGGTAGTGTAATGATGAAGGAAAGGGAGAACAACGTTGCAAGCAAATCTTGAGCAAACCATTTTACGCCATATTCTTACTGATGAGAAATATATGCGTAAAGTGTTACCATTTATTAAACCTGAGTACTTTGAAGGTATTTACCGAACTCTCTTTAAAGAGACTGGCAAGTTTGTCGCTAAATACAACAAACTGCCTACTTCTACTAGTTTTAAAATTGAGTTAGATCAAACCGATAAGTTAACAAGTGAACAGCATAATATGGCAATGGATGTATTGCCACAACTTTTTACTGATGCAGAAGTCGATGAACAATGGTTATTAGATACTACTGAAAAGTGGTGCCAAGACAGAGCAGTATATAATGCGATCATGGAATCCATCTCTATTATTGATGGTAAACACGAATCGCTTACTAAGAATGCACTGCCTGACATTCTGACCAAAGCACTTGGGGTTGGGTTTGATAATAACGTTGGCCATGATTATATTGAAAACGTTGAACGACGATATGATTTCTACCATACTGAAGAGCAACGCGTTCCATTTGACTTAGATTATTTCAATAAAATCACCAAGGGCGGTTTGCCAAATAAAACACTAAACATTGCTCTCGCAGGAACTGGTGTGGGAAAATCTCTGTTCATGTGTCATATGGCCGCGTCGGCATTAACTCAGAACTTAAATGTGCTTTATATCACATTAGAGATGTCTGAGGAGAGAATTGCCGAGCGCATCGATGCTAACTTACTGAATGTGCCTATTGATCAAATTGATAAAATGTCTAAAGATATGTTTACCACTAAGGTATCAAACATATCTAAAAATACTACAGGTAAATTGATTATTAAGGAATACCCAACTGGTGCTGCTCACACTGGCCATTACCGCGGCTTGTTAAATGAACTTAAACTTAAAAAGCAATTTGTACCCCATATTATTTTTATTGATTACTTAAATATTTGCTCCTCATCACGAATGAAAGGAATGGGCGGTGCCATCAACTCTTATAGCTACATCAAAGCCATTGCCGAAGAAATACGTGGCCTTGCTGTCGAATTTGACGTACCAATCGTATCTGCAACTCAAACAACAAGAAGTGGGTTTTGTTTAGATCCTAACACTTTAGTAAATACAAAGGAAGGACCTAAGAAATTGAATGATATTCGAGTGGGAGACTTAGTACTTTCTAATAATGGATGGAATGAAGTATTGACTGTATTTCCCAAAACTAGGAAAAAAATGTTTAAAATTACTACAGAAAGTGGTAAACAGATAATAGCATCTGAAGAACATCTATTCCCCACAGAATCGGGTGAAAAAAATATTAAATCTGGACTGTGTCTGGGAGATAGACTTCTTATAAATAATAGGTAGTCTAACTAAAGGATACTAACTAATATGGCTAAAGTTTATAAAATTACTAATAATATAACCGATAAGGTGTATATAGGAAAAACGAATAGGGATACATTAGACCAAAGATATAACGAACATATATCTAATGGTAAAACCATAGAACGTTCTTCACTTATATCCAAATCATTAAGAGAATATGGAACAAATAATCACATCATCGAACTTTTAGAAGAATGTGATGAATCTAATGTTCTCAAAAGAGAACAGCATTGGATAGATAAATATAACTCTTTAGTTTTTGGGTATAATATTAAAAATGAATTTATTGAAAATGTTGAAAGAAAATATTGGGGAGACTCCAATAAGGCTAAACAAAATATAAGTGACGGAATTACTTGGAATACGGGAATATCTCCAAAAGAATCGACTAGGGAAAAAATATCAAAAACAAAAAAGAAGAGATATAAATTGGGCCTTTATGCTAACTCATTCGGGCATGGCCACACCGAGGAAACTAAGAAAAAACTTTCTGATATAGCAAAAAATAGACCCAGGCCATCGGATGAAACAAAACAAAAATTGTCTAGTCAATCTAAGGATAAAAAATTCTATTATAGTATAAACGACAAAAAAAGAATTTTAATTAAAGCCAACCAGCCTATACCAGAAGGTTATATCTCAGGCAAGGGAACATGTTGGGTAAATAAAGATAATGTAAACATTTCCATTGACATTTGGGAAAAACAAGCGTATATTAATAATGGATTTAAACAAGGTAGATTATAAAATGTGGGAAAATATAGTTCAGATTGAAGAAATAGGTTACGATGATGCAATCGATATTGAAGTTTCAGGTAATCATTTATTTTATGCCAATGATATCCTCACTCATAATTCTAACTCAGACGTCGGCCTTGAGGACACCTCCGAGTCTTTTGGACTCCCGGCAACAGCCGATTTTATGTTTGCCCTTATTTCAACAGAAGAGTTAGAGCAACAAGGCCAGATGATGGTCAAACAATTAAAGAATAGATACAATGATCCAACGTATCATAAAAGATTCGTTATCGGTGTCGACCGTTCAAAAATGCGCCTTTATGATGTAGAGGAAACTCAACAGACACTGACTGATGATACGCCGATGTTTGATAAATCACAAGCAGCAAGAAAACAAAACTTTAATGGATTTAAATTATGATTGACGTAATTGATTATGCTGAAGACTCTGATAATGGTCCTGCGACAATGAAAGTGTTACTTGACGCCAAGGCCAAAAAAAATCTAATTGAACTTGGATTTATTGCATCGCTTGAAAAATCCATAGAAGCATATGAAGAAAGTTTAAAGAAATGAAAGCAAAATTAATTAGCTATTCTAAACCTACAAGGGAAATGTACAGTGAAGGTTTATCCGACGCGCAGGACCTTATTGCATACTGCGCCAGAGTTAGTAATCCGTCCAATCAGTTTAATTTGGCAACTGCTGAAAAACTCCTCGGATATCTGGCCAAACACAAGCATTGGTCCCCGTTTGAAATGGTCTCTGCCTGTATTGAAGTCGAAACAACCAGAGACATTGCGCGTCAACTATTACGACACAGATCTTTTTCCTTTCAAGAATACTCACAGAGATACGCTAATCCAACGGAGGATATGGAATGGGTATTGCGCGATGCACGACTTCAAGATCCGAAAAATCGACAAAATAGTTTGACTACAGAGAATGTCGCACTTACAGCAGAATGGTATAAAAGGCAACAACAAGTAATTAATCTCGTAGAAACAAATTACAAGTGGGCTATTGAAGCAGGTATTGCTAAGGAGCAAGCAAGGGCGATATTGCCAGAGGGCTGCACGAAGTCAGTAGTATTAGTCAATGGGACAATTCGCAGTTGGATTCATTATATTGAACTTCGCTCAGCCAACGGAACTCAATTAGAACACATTGAAGTTGCAAGAGCTTGCGCCGAAGCTATTGGTGATGCATTCTCTATGATTACTTCATATGTGGAAAGTAATGCTTAAGTATATAAATGCGCAACGGCACTCAAAAATAGAAAAAAGTATTACGTAATACTATGTACATGCCGGCCTGGTCAATGTATAATGGAATGATATTAACTAAGCAAGAACATTATGATTACATTAAAAGAATGGATGGAAGTATCCAACTACCGAATCACTGAAGGTAGTGATTACTGTTGGGATTGTTTTGGCCCTAATGCATATAGTCTGACCAGCTGGTCTGGCGATCAGGACGGCTACTCATTGTGTATATTGTTTGACACCAAGACGCAAGAAGTCTATCAGGTAGAAGCACATGATTACGCTCGTAGGCGCAGTTACCGCAGAACTAATCCGGAGTATTTGCGTCAGTACGAAGATGAGCAATTCGGGCATGGTGTTGAGGACGAAGCCTACGATGGAGTTAAGTTCGTTGATCTCGAAAGCGACGATGACTTTATTGAAAAAGCATTGGCAATTGTGGCTGGAGAAGACTATGATGATCGCGTGACAATACCATTAGACCTAACTGATGAAGAACAGTTAGTGTTATTCCGAATGGCGCATGATCGTGATATGAGTTTTAATGAATTTGTAATATATGTGTTAGACGCCAAACTAAAAGATCTTGATAAACAACAGGTACTTTTCTAATTAATCCAATGATAAAATATACAGTAACACTGGAAAAAGCAGACGATGGATCTGGTGATTTAGTACTGCCACTCAGTGACGAATTCATGTCTGAAGCAGGATGGGTTATTGGTGATACCATAGAATGGATAGACAACAAAGACGGTACTTGGAGTATGAGGAAGAAAGAAGATGGCACATCAAAATAACTACTGGAGTTGCTCACGGTTTGCAGACTGGTTGCGAGGTACTGCTAAACTTAAAGCGGGAACTAGTGATGAATGGGACAACTGGCGACTAGCTGCTCAGACACAATATCGTTTTCGTTACTGGTTAGCAGAAGAAGTGTTGAATGCAGTTCAGGACTTTGTTACATGGCCAGTTCGGTCTCTGTACAATATCAAGTACTATATCAACAATCGTTGGGTATCCAGGACACATAGTCTTACTGCTCATCCCAGTGATATTAAACCTGGACAGTGGCAAGACGTGGGTGATCGGATCCTACCATGTATGTTCAATGAACTGGTGGATTTTGTTGAAATTGAAACCGCATGGATGAATGTTGCATGGAGCAAAGAGGCGTGCACCAAGTATAATCCTCCATTCTATGCTAGTGGATGGTTTCGCTGGAGAACCTGGCGAAGTGCTGAGGCAGGATTGGCGCACTTGGAATGGGCAGCGGGTATAAAGAATGATGAGTGGGTAGAGAAAGATGATCCCACATATGGCGATCATACCCCACAAGCATTGGCAGCAATGGAAACTATTGCACTGTACAAGTGGTGGACCGAAGTATATCCAAACCGTCCTGACCCTATGAAAGCATCTGGTTGGAGTGAATATTGCTCTCGTAGGCGCACCGATAGTGCTGGATTGGATATATCTTTCTTTAGTGAAAAAGGTCGTACTGAGGAAGATCATGCAGAGTCTCGTCGTATTTTTGATGTAATGAATAAGATGGAAGCAGAATACGAAGCAGAGGATACAGAAATGCTTACTCGTTTAATTAAAATTAGAAAAGCACTTTGGACATAATTAAGCATTATCCGAATTTAGATATCGAGAAAATATGATGGCCACTTGGATTTTAGTTTACACATTTTTAGTTCCTGGAAATTTGAATTTTAATAACCCGCTTGTAATGGATACATTTACATCCAGGGAACAATGCGAAAGTACTTTGCACTATATTAACACAACTTACCGCGAACAGGGTATTAAGGGCAGCGGCTATTGTTGGGGTGAAGAGCGGCGATGAAACTATTAATTATAGGACATGGCCGTCACGGTAAAGATACTGTGTGCGAAATATTGCGTGATGGCTATAAGATGCATTTTAAGTCTAGTTCAGAGTTTTGCGCTGATCTATTTATTTACGATGTGCTAAAAGATCAATATGGATACGCCTCTGCTGAAGAGTGTTATAATGATCGGCATAATCATAGATCAGAATGGTTTCATATGATAGCAGATTATTGTAAGGATGACGCTGGCCGATTAGGTCGTGCTATCTTTAGCTCTCATGATGTATACTGCGGACTGCGTAATAATCGTGAGTTTCATGCTATGAAAAATGCTCAGGTGTTTGACTACGCAATTTGGGTTGATCGTAGTATGCATCTTCCACTAGAATCAACGGATAGTATGAACTTAGAAGAATGGATGGCTGATTACACTATTGATAATAATGGCTCCATGGAAGGGCTATTGCTAAACGTACAAAGCTTAATGAAAACTTTAAACATAAAGTAATATATAATAATGAATAAAGAGGATAAATGAACACTTTTGACATATTTACTTTCCGGCCAGACGTGGTATAATAGAACCATACCAACCAAAAGGAATATATCATGATGATCGAATACACAGTCCAAATTCACGAACGCCGCACAGAGTGGTATCTCAACGGTAAACTTCATCGTGAAGATGGACCTGCTGTTGAGTATACAAGCGGTACCAAGGAGTGGTATCTCAACGGTAAACTTCATCGCGTAGAGGGGCCAGCGATTGAGTGGTCTGATGGTGATAAGTCGTGGTATCTTAATGGTAAAAGACATCGTGAAGATGGTCCAGCAGTTGAGTATACTGATGGTGATAAGTCGTGGTGGTTGAATGGACTACTGCATCGTGAGGATGGCGCAGCAATTGAATGGGCCAGTGGTCACAAGGAGTGGTTCCTGAATGGCGTTAGAGTGACCGAAGCTGAAGTAATGAGCCCCGTCAAACAACCACAGAAGACTTGGGTGGGGTTAACGGATGAGGAAGTTGAGCAGGTTTTCCCCGCTATCGCTGCGTATCATGCAGCAAACAAAACTCTGTACCATAGTATCGCCCGCGCCATTGAAACCAAACTCAAGGAGTTGAACTATGAGCGGCGATCACAACATGAATCAATACAGACATAAGCCTTGGGCTGGGTTAACCGAGGAGGAGGTGCAAAAGATTATTAATGACAATACACAGGACGATCAAGGCTATGATATATGGTGTAGCGTTAAGGGTGTTGCTGAGGCAGTTGAGGCTAAGTTAAAGGAGAAGAATTATGAGCGGCGGACACTTTAATTACACACAGTACCAGTTAACTCAGATTGCTGACGACATTGAGCAACTGATTATTGACAATGATAATGAAGAAAAGAACGAGTGGGGAGATGTTACAGGTCGTCAATATTCCGCAGAAACTATTGCGGAATTTCAAACCGCAGTCGATATGTTGAGACAATCTTATACATATGTTCAACG
>Ga0075117_1001201_pt1 | contig 16086 bp, 14 predicted proteins | sample AntAceMetag02UKJ_FD_69789 | JGI IMG/M metagenome (GOLD analysis project Ga0075117, IMG submission 69789) | Saline lake microbial communities from Ace Lake, Antarctica - Antarctic Ace Lake Metagenome 02UKJ | ecosystem: Environmental > Aquatic > Non-marine Saline and Alkaline > Saline | place... | reverse complement strand
TGATGTTGAAGACGCCGTTCGGAAGTCAATCAGGCATCTAGAATCGCTGGGTGCGACAATAAAGACCATTGAGCTTCCTCATGCCAAATACAGCGTAGCCACCTACTACCTGATTGCCCCAAGCGAAGCTTCGAGCAATCTGGCGCGCTATGATGGTATTCACTATGGTTACCGTTCAGAAACCTTCGACAGCAACAAACACGGGCTGGTCGATTTGTATCGCCGAAGTCGAGGCGAAGGATTTGGCCCCGAAGTAAAACGTCGCATTATGCTGGGAACGTATGCTCTGTCGGCCGGTTACTACGATGCGTATTACCTGAAAGCGTTGAAAGTCCGTCGACGAATTCGCGAAGATTATGATAAAGCGTTTGCCGATGTGGACGTGATTGCCGGCCCAGTGGCTCCATCAGGGGCATTCCGGTTGGGCGAAAAAATGAACGATCCGCTGGCTATGTATCTCAGCGACATCTACACCATCAGCGCGAATCTGGCGGGAGTTCCGGGAATTTCAATCCCGTGCGGGTTCACATCCGCTGGACTGCCAGTTGGGCTCCATTTTCAGGCACCCGCATTTCAGGAAACTCGCCTACTGCAGGCAGCCAACATGTTGGAACAGGCGACAACATGGCACCAGCAAGCTCCATCCATCTAGATGCTTCTGTCCGTGATGACAGGTTGCGCCGCCGGAAAACACCTTGCGCGGCGGTGTCATCAGGGACTCCGATCGTTGCACAAATGCGTTCAGTGATGTTCACGAGACCGCTGAAAATCTTCAAAACGCTGCATTTCAACGAATCTATTGAATCCGAATCGCCACGACTTTCGTTGTGCGCCTAGCTGACTAACATTTAACATTGCGTCGCTCCTTTATGCGAATCTCGGGCGGTTACGATCGGTTCGGGGCATCGCACTACCTACCATTTCAGGATTCAAGAATATGAAGAAGTTCACACTGCTGTTGCTGTTACTTCCAGCTGTTTTAGCAGCAGGTTGCAGCTCAGACGAAAGCGGCGTTGCAGTTAATTCCGCAAGTGCTGGGGCAACGGGACCGTCTGAGGACACTGCAGAAGCAACTATGCAGCACATCATGGACGGTCTGCAAAGTGGTCAGCCGATCGTGTTCTGGAATTCTCTTCCTGAAAGCTACCAGAAGGATCTCAACGGACTCGTCCAGACCTTTGGCAGTAACATGGACCCGGAAGTGTGGAAGCAATCGCTGGGGCTTGTATCAACAATTCAGACGCTGCTTGTAGACAAGGGAGAATTCATTGCCAACTATCCAATGCTGGCGGAAAGCCCCAATGCGGATGCCGCAAAAAAAGCCATTCCTCAGATTGCTGGTTTCCTGAAGACCATTATCGATGGCAGTAGCGACCTGGAGGCATTGAAGGCGTTCGACGGAGCGACTTTCATGACCAGCACTGGTGCCAACCTGGTAACTCAGCTAGATGCCATATCACAGCTGGCTCCAAACCCAACGGGCGGCCCCAACGGTCTGGCGGCAATTAGTAGAGTGAAGCTGGAGACCATTGAATCCACCGATTCAACGGCCACGCTGAAAATCACGTCTCCGGACGGAAATGAACAACTACAGGAGTTCATCAAAGTGGGCGGTAAGTGGCTGCCCAAAGATATGACTCAGGATTGGGATATGAAAATGGCGTCAGCACGAGACGCACTGGCAAAGCTTCCGGAACAAACAGGTGCTATGAAGGGTCAGATGATGATGGTCAGTGGAATGGCTGGCGGCATGCTGGCTCCTCTTCAAAGCGCCGAAAACCAAGACCAGGTTAATGCAGCATTGGACGGTTTTGTGCAGTCAGCGATGGGTCTGTTTATGGGCGGCATGGGCGGTCCTCCGACCGATCTTTTTGGCACACCTGCCGATACTGGCGAAGCACCGTCGGATTCTGACAGCAGCCCTGACAGCGGTTCTGACAATTGATGAATTGTGTGTGAAATTCACGTGAGTTCAATGGCGGCAAGGCATGTCAAACGACGGCCTTGCCGCTTTTTTATTTTGGTCGATTCGATCGACATTCAAACGTCCGGAATCGCCTCAATTACCAAGTCACTAGAAGCGGCGACAAACAGCATTTTTTAGAATCTTCAGGGATTTGCTGTCGATAAAAACGCTTGTGGGCCGATCTTATAAACATACAACATTTAGTGTTGACAGTTTTTCAAAGCCCACTATATTGCGACCAGACGTGACCGACACAGTATCTGCCAGTTTGGCATTCAAAGCCACAAGGCGTTGCCTCCCATCCACTTGGGGGTATTCCACTACGGTGGTTTGACACTGTCGCTGACGTCTCTATCTTGCCACCTGCACGGACGCCAAACTTCGACAGGAAGTCGACTCAACATGCCAGCCAGTTACATCAAGCTAGGTCTGCCAGTCCTTCGGGTTTTTGACAGCATCTTTGCTGAATCCCCAGACTCAACTCAGTTCGTAAATGCTGCGCTGCATGTGGTTATTAAACGCGATTGTTAAAGATGGTTTTCGCCTGCTGACGCAGGCGAGCACTGCTCATTGTGTTGATGGAACATCTGCGCAAGACACGTAGCTTTCACCTGGACGAAAGATTAAAGAGGAGAAGCATCGAATGATTCGTGCACGATCGGAATGGGTTGTCCGTAAACGAGATGGTCGAATTGCCCCATTTGATGATGGGTTGGTTGGTCGAGCAATCGCGAATGCTTACCGCGCAGAGTTGAATCTGGCGGATGGTCAGCCGCTGGACAGCAAGACTGACGAAGAAATTCGCGAAATTACCGAGCAGGTGTCTGCAACTGTCGCATCTGATGCTGCAACCGACAAAGGCACGGACGTTGAAGCTGTTCAGGATGCTGTTGAACTGCTGCTAATGAAACGCGGACACTACCGTATCGCTCGACGTTATATTGTTTACCGAGCTGAGCATCAGAAAATTCGTGCTCTTCAAATGGTGGACGGTCCTGAGTCGGACGACGTGGCTTCGGTGCCGCGAACATTTGTAAAGCTTGAAGACGGCGTTCCTGTGCCGTTTGACGCTCAACGTATTCGTCGTCGCTTCGAAGTCGCGTGCGAGGACCTGAAAGAATGTGATTCCGAAAGTCTGCTTCAGGAAGTGATGAAGTCGATCTTCGACGGGATTTCAATTGCGGAAATCTACCGTGCGATGATTTTGGCGGCTCGGTCACGCATCGAAAACGACCCGGCTTACGACATAGTCGCTTCTCGTTTGCTGCGAATGGTTATTGCAAACGAAGCGTTGGGTAGTGCTCCCGCAAATGCGGAAGATTTCGATCGGCTGTATCGAAATCAGTTTGAACACTACATCATCGACGGGATCGTTGCCGACCGTTTGACGCCGGAACTTAGAAAATACGATCTAACAAAGCTGGCGAATTCACTGCAGCCCAATAATGACGAGCTGTTCAAATATCCCGGCATACAAGCTGTTTACGACCGGTATCTGTTGCATATCGACGGCAGACGCATCGAAATGCCTCAGTATTTCTGGATGCGAGTCGCCATGGGGCTTGCGATGAACGAAGCCAACCGAGAAGAACAGGCGATTGAGTTCTACAATCTGCTGTCCAGTATGCGGTTCACGTCAGCAACTCCGACCCTGTTCAATTCGGCAACCAATCATCCTCAGCTGAGTTCCTGCTATCTTTCTACAGTGAGCGACAACCTAGACCACATCTTCAAATGTGTTTCGGATAACGCGAAGCTCAGCAAGTGGGCCGGCGGTTTGGGGAACGACTGGACAAGTATTCGTGCGACAAATTCCTACATCAAAGGAACCAATGGTCGTAGCCAGGGAGTGATTCCGTTCCTGAAAGTCGTCAACGACACGGCCGTGGCTGTAAATCAGGGTGGCAAGCGAAAAGGCGCGGTTTGTTCGTACCTTGAAACCTGGCACATGGATCTGGAAGAGTTTCTTGACCTTCGTAAGAACACAGGAGATGACCGTCGTCGTACTCACGACATGCATACGGCCAACTGGATTCCTGACCTGTTCATGAAGCGAGTTCAGAACGAGCAGGACTGGACATTGTTCAGCCCTGACGAAGTTCCAGATCTGCATGACCTGTTCGGTAGTGCGTTTGAAAAACGCTACGAAGAGTACGAACGTCTGGCAGACGAAGGTCGCATCGATCTGTTCCGCCGCATTCCAGCGGTTGAACTGTGGCGAAAAATGTTAACAAGAGTCTTCGAAACCGGCCATCCGTGGATCACATGGAAGGACCCTTCGAATATTCGTTCGCCCCAGGATCACTGCGGTGTGGTTCACAGCAGCAATCTTTGCACAGAGATTCTGCTGAACACATCACAGTCTGAAACGGCCGTTTGCAATCTGGGTTCCATCAATCTGCCACGACATGTTGTCAACGGTCAGCTTGACCTGAAGATGCTGGAAGACACTATCCGAACCGCCATGCGGATGCTGGATAATGTTATCGACATCAACTACTACCCAACCGACGAAGCCAAAAACGCTAACCAGCAGCATCGCCCTGTAGGCCTGGGCCTAATGGGGTTCCAGGATGCTCTGGCAAAAATGAGCTTCAGCTATGCCAGTCAACAGGCTGTCGAATTTGCAGACCAAAGCATGGAAGCCATTTCATACTTTGCAATTCTGGCTTCCAGCGAACTGGCTGCCGAACGTGGCACCTATTCGTCTTATCCGGGTTCTAAATGGGATCGCGGCCTGTTGCCGATCGACACCCTGGACATTCTGGAACAGGAACGCGGCGTAGCGATCGACGTCGATCGTTCAGCTCAGATGGACTGGGAGTTTGTTCGCAAGAAAATCGCCGAAAACGGAATGCGTAACAGCAACTGCATGGCGATTGCTCCGACAGCAACGATCTCAACAATCATCGGTGTGTCTCAGTCCATTGAACCTGTATACAAGCACCTGTATGTGAAGAGCAATCTGTCTGGGGAGTTTACTCATGTGAACACTCTGCTGGTCAGTGAGCTGAAAGAACTTGGCCTTTGGGACGCGGACATGCTGAACGACCTGAAGTACTACGACGGTACGCTGACTGAGATAGATCGAATTCCGGCCGACGTTAAGGCACGTTTTCTGACGTCATTCGAAGTCGATTCACGTTGGATTATCGAGTGTGCGGCTCGTCGACAGAAGTGGCTGGATATGGGCCAGTCTCTGAATCTGTACATGTGCGAACCAAATGGTCGCAAGCTGCATGAAATGTATATGCTGGCATGGCTCAAGGGACTTAAGACAACCTATTACCTGCGAACTCTCGCAGCAACACAGGTAGAAAAGTCAACTGTCGACGTCAATAAGTACGGCGTTCAGCCTCGCTGGATGAAGAACAAAAGTGCGTCTGATGACATCCACGTCAATCGTGAAGTCATTAGCGAGACACTTAGAACGGACGAGGCGACGACAGCTAAGAACACTCCTCATCCGGTGCCTGCCACCGACATGACAAACGTTCAGGCCTGCAGCCTTGACGACCCTGATTGTGAAGCGTGCCAATAGTAAAACGGGCCAGATAAAATCAGCAAGACGTGCTTCTCGGATTTAGTTCCGGGAGGCACGCTGGTTGCTGATATGTCAGCTTGGTCCGACAACTCAACGTCCTCGGAAAATCGGATACGCACTTTTGATTTATCGCCATTGGACAAATCAGTCCCGAGTCTAAAGTTTCTCAGGCTGCAGTAATACAGCTCTAAGCCCTCTCATCACCATAACCACAAGGATGAATGATTATGTCAACTCCAACTGCAATCCCTACGACTGAGGAAGAACTTCTGGTCGGAGCAGATGGACGTTTCAAAGCCACTGAGAAACGATTGATCAACTGTGCTCAGGTGGATGTTAATCAGTTGATGCCCATCAAATACAACTGGGCATGGGAACACTATCTCAATGGCTGTGCCAATCACTGGATGCCAACCGAAGTGCCCATGAATCGCGACGTCGAAATCTGGCGTTCCAACAAGCTGACCGACGACGAACGTCTTGTCATCATGAGAAATCTAGGTTTCTTTTCAACGGCGGAATCACTGGTCGGGAACAATCTGGTACTGGCTATTTTTAAGCACGTAACAAATGCAGAATGTCGTCAGTATCTGTTGCGTCAGGCATTCGAAGAAGCAGTTCACAGCCACACATTTCTGTACATCGTGGAAAGCCTTGGGCTGAACGAAAGCGAAATCTTCAATATGTATCGTGAGATCCCCACGATCGCAAAGAAAGACGCTTTTGAAATGGAACTGACAGCAGAAGTGCTGGACCCTGACTTCAACACAGACACTTTTGAAGGACAGCAGGCGTTTCTAAAGAATCTGATCGGCTACTACGTCATCATGGAAGGGATTTTCTTCTACAGCGGATTTGTGATGATGCTGTCATTCCATCGCCGCAATTTGATGTGCGGTATCGGAGAACAGGTTCAGTACATTCTTCGCGACGAGACGATTCACCTGAATTTTGGCGTCGACTTGATCAACGGGATCAAAGCGGAAAACCCTGATCTGTGGACATCGGAATTCCAGAAGCAAATGATTGACCGCATCAAAGCAGCCGTTGAACTGGAAGTGGATTACGCCGAATCTTGCTTGCCTCGCGGCGTATTGGGACTGAATTCAGAACTGTTCCGCGATTATGTGCAGCACGTGGCTGACCGTCGCCTCGAACGCATCGGCCTGCCGATTCAATACGGTTCCTCAAATCCATTTACATGGATGAGTGAGACGATTGACCTCGGCAAAGAAAAGAACTTCTTTGAGACTCGGGTCACGGAATACCAAACCGGCGGAGCACTCAGCTGGGACTAAAAAACTCAGTTAGTTGAAAAACTAAGGCAACAAAGAGCACTCGTATTAAACCGCGGGTGCTCTTTTTTTGTGCTAAAGAGTATTACGAAATGGCGTAGCGACCGCATAATTCCGTAACTTGCCCTAGTACTACAGTCGCACTTTTCTAAAGCCGCTGGATATTCTATGACACGGATTTTAGGAGGGGGAGCATGGCATGGAAGCCGGGCGTCGCTGATATCAGGAAATGGCGGCACGAGCTGAATCGTTTGAGCGATCGCATCGGGCCCCGCTGTGGGCGGAGGGAGATCCGTCAGCGAGTACACGTTTACCTGGAATTTCTGTTCTCTAATGTGCGGCGCAAAAACAGCTGGCCGTTAGCCGAATATGCCGGCGATGCGACACCCAGAAACATTCAACACTTTCTCGGGCGCGCAAAATGGGATGCCGATGAAGTTCGCGATGATCTGCAGCAATACGTGGTCGAGTTCCTGGCAGAACAGGACGGAGTGCTGATCATTGATGAAACGGGATTCCTAAAAAAGGGGACGAAGTCGGCGGGCGTGGGGAGGCGGTATTCAGGAACCGCGGGACGAATTGAGAACTGTCAGATCGGAGTCGTCCTTGCGTATCGCTTCTCGAAAGGACACGCTCTGATTGACCGTGAACTGTATTTGCCGCAAGCCTGGTGCGAAGATCGGACGCGTGGCTGCGAAGCTCGAATTCCCGACACAAACTCGTTCGCGACAAAACCGGCCTTGGCCCGTGAACTGCTCCAACGCACGGTTGCTGCCGGGATTCCAGCGCGTTGGGTGGCGGCCGACGAAGTCTCTGGCGGCGACTCGAAGTTCCGAAATCTGCTGAAAAACAGGGATTAAACTACGTGGTCACCGTAGCGTGCCAGCAACGGTTGTTCCTCAACGACGTCTATGTCCGAATGGACGAACATGTGCCAACGATGCCAAATTCGGCGTGGAAGAAGCTCAGTTGCGGACGGGGTACAAAAGGAGATCGGGCTTACGAATGGACGTTTGTACCTTTCTGAATTCTCACGGACGATGGCAAACGCAAAGGCCTGCTGATCCGCCGGACACTTACAGACAAGACAGACGTTGCTGATTACTTTACGCTTGCCGAATCACGAACGCGATTGCAAACTCTGGTGCACGTTGCCGCTAGTCGGTGGGCGGTGGGCGGTGGGCGATCGAGGAATGTTTCGAACAGTCCAAACAGGAAACTGGTCTGGACGAATATGAAGTTCGCTACTGGCACGCGTGGTATCGACACATCACGTTGTCGATGTTCGCATCAGGCGATGCTGAGTGTCATTCGACGCCAGGCCAATTCGATGGGCCGCAAAAAAGGGGGACCTGATTCCGCTGACGGTGCCGGAGGTTCGCAGGTTACTGATTCGAATCGTCTGGCCGATCATCATCGACATCCCGCACGTAATTCAATTCTCCGAATGCAGAAAAACACCCTAGGCATCTGCGATGAAATGCCACTTCAACACCAGAGGTTCGCCAGACAATAAATCATAATACACGACTGCATTACCAAGCCGGCGAACGTGATCCAAATTCGTTTACGGGGCCTCAAAACACACCGCTTTGACAACATCGACCTCGCCTGGCTGCAGGTCTTCGAAGACGGCTCGTATTCTGCGTTTCTTTTCCGCTTTCACCTCTTGGGTCTCGATCGAACGGGACATCCCCAGCACTTCGCCGGCCTGTGTCAACGCAACGCAATATATATAACCGGCCGGTATATTCTCAGTCCAGAAAATTTCACCCCACGCAACAAACCTGTCTTGAACCTGCTCGTGCCGATCTTCTTCGAAGATAATTTCCTGACCCGAATCAATTTGCTCAAGCGTGGTTGTCCGGACATCGAACCCATATTTCGTCACCATCGCAGCCAGAAACTCGGCCTCTTTACGTGCAGCCTCGGCTTCCTGCACAGCGGCATCAATAGCAGGCTTCCTTGCCAGAAGTTCATCGGCGTCACTGGTCGAGAAATTTATCCAATGCGGGACCGTGTTATTAGCGCCCAAGACAGTCTGATAGGATTCATTCGATGATCGAATCCAAGCTCCAGAGAAACGACACGACTGGTCCGAAACAAGGTTGCTTGTGTCAATACCGCTGAGCAGAACGCGGTGAGACTCAAACTCGCCAGTCTCGTAGGTTGCCAGAATCTGATCTGAAGCGACGAGTTGCATGACTTTTACAACGTCCGCTTGCAAGTAGACTTTGCCTTGCTCGGCAGCAGCCCATTTTCCAGCCAAGGTTTCAACAAACGAAAGCTGCCCATTCAGCTTAGCCATTGCGTAAGCCCTCTCAACCGCCGGGAGCGCGGACAACTTTTCTTCAAAGGTTTCCGGGATTACTTTCTCTGGGGGGGCTGCAGTCGCAACTCCCTCGTTTTTTACTGCAGTTCTCTCTGGGGGGACTGCAGCCGCAACTCGCTCGTTGTGCACTTCAGCATTGGATGGTCGAATATCTGGGGGAGGTGTGGCAATCGTAGTTGAGGTTGATGTGTTTCTATTGCCATCACCTCCGCCGACAAGTAACGCAATGAGCATCACTGCCGTGATGCCGATGATGGCGATGAAGCAGCCACTGCAGCCAAAATATTTGTTTACCATCGCTACACCGTACTAGTCAAATTACGTCAGTAATAGAAGCTGATGAACAGTTTTAATAACTAGCCTAAGTCGTTTCAACTGTGCAGACGAATGCGTTATGCCACTTTTTAACTAAAAGCAACTGCTTGAAAGGCAAATCAATGCGAGCGTTTCGAGGTTATTTCAGCTGATGTGTCATTACTTAAACTCTTTCTGGGGTGCCTTTTTAGCCACAGAAAAAGCCAAACCTGAAACGATACGCCGCACGGTCCCGGTTTTTGGCTGCCAACTCCATCCAAACCGCTGCCGCCTCAGTTTGTGAATACCGCGCGTCGTCGCACTTCGGCGTCGCAGACTTCCACTATCTGCAAATATTGCTGCGCCTTCACGCTGGCACGCAAAACCACTTGCGCAAAAAGCGATGGTCATGGTTGCGGTTCTCCCTGTCGTGGCAGCCGTTGCACCGGGGCGGCGTTTCATGTCAAGTAGGGTAAAGTCATGTTGTCACATTTCGGTCGGCGGTCGGAACCGAGGTTCACCGGGATTTTTTCGGACCGACCTTTTTTGTCATGGCAATTCAGCTGATACAACCGTGGGGTTCGGAACGATATTGGGTCGTTCCAACCTTCCTTAACTCCGTTATTGGAGGTAGCCTATGGGGAATGTTCAAACTCCTTTGCGGATAGGACAACACATCGAAGGCCTAACGAGATCAGTACCGGCCTTCGACGATTGGGAAGAACCTCATCAGCCCAATCAACGATTACGGAACATGCTTCTCCTGTGAGGGAAGTGGATCGAGAACGCTGGAGTGCCGAGCTTGCCAAGGTACGGGAACCCATACCGGGCAGTGTCGAGTCTGTCATGGGACTGGCCGGTTTGAATTATCGGCCAAGCCTTGTTTTACCTGCGAGGGAACGGGGCAGAAGTTCGGTTTGTTTAGTTTTCTCCCCGGCTCTCACGGGCGTGTTCAGTTTGAAGCAGTGATTAACCGTTTCGGGTACAGTGACTTCCTGTTGCAAATAACTCCTAAGTGCGAGGCCCACCGGAATGAAGACTCGATCCGCTGTACTGTTAGCCGCTGCGTCTTTGACGATACTGGCGAATACTGCCATTTCGTCTGATGAAGTTCTGCCCACAAAAATCCTGTTGATCGGCAAAGAGCCCGACCATCCGCATGGGACTCATATGTATGTCCACGCCAGCGAGATTCTTGCAAAGTGCCTGCGAAAAACTCCCGGCGTTGTTGCGGTCGTATCACAGGACTGGCCGACAGATCCGAAGGTTCTGGAAGATGTGAAAACGATCGTTCTGTATTCCAGCCCAGGGGCGGAATATCTCATCGACGGCTCCGGCGGTGGACAGTTGCATCAGATGATGATGAATGGAGTTGGCCTTGTCACAATCCACTGGGCCTCTTCGGTTTACGAAAAGAATCTCGATCGTCTGGGCGACCAATGGGGCGATTATCTTGGCGGGTTCTGGGTTTCGAATTATGGCCTGAGCATTGACAACTCAAGATTGAAGCAACTGGTCCCCGATCATCCCATCTGCCGTGGCTGGCAGGAGTATGAACTGCATGATGAATATTATCTGAAGCCCACTATCAAAGCCGCGACACCGTTGTTGCAGGTCACAACAAAAGGCGAAGACGTTGTTGTTGGCTGGGCTTACGAACGTGAGGACAAAGGTCGAGCATACGGCACAACGCTTGGCCACTTCTATCGCAACTTTCAAATCGAAGCCTTTCGACGCACAATCGTGAATGCGATTCTGTGGACGGCTTATGTGGAAGTGCCTGAGGCCGGAGCACCTGTCGACCTGAGCAAAGAAGAACTCGCGCTACCACCTCAGCAAATGCAGAAGTCGTAGCGCTGTCAAAGGGGCCCCATTTCAGCAGGGTGGCACCGGAAACAGTTGGCCGCAAAAGCGTGCCAGTGCGATGAACATTCCGTGATTGTTCCTGACTTGCGAAACCAGTCCGAATCAGTTCGAGTAAGATTCGGCAACTTATCATTCACTACACTTTTGCGAGTGGAATCGAGTACTCGACCAGTTCAGGTTCACGGCGGCCAAACACAGACCTCGCTTCACAGAATTCATGTGAATATAATTTATGGCCGCCGCTACAGCGATGTCAGTCGAAGGAGTCGTGAGAGCCTTCATTAGCGACAAACTACGGCGTCAGCACGCGAACACGGTGGTTGTTGGTGTCGCCGACATAGACGCGGCCAGCGGCGTCTACGAAAATTCCGTGAGGACGGTCCATCCGGCATTCCAGAGGATTACCATCAGGGCCATCCGCTTTCTTTCCATCGCCAATGACTGTTTCTATTGTTCCCGATGCAATTCGGACAACTCGCACCGTGTGGCTTTCCGTATCAGCGAAATAAATATCGCCGTTGGGCCCAAGAGCCACGCCTTTAGGGCCGGAAAGCTGCGCGAGCCTGGCAGGGCCGCTGTCTCCGGTGTAGCCATTTTTTCCGGTGCCAGCCAAGTGATGCAGCGTGTTCGTCGAAAGATCTAACCGGTAAATTGCGTTCCCTTCACGCAATGCCAGAATCAGCGAGTGATCGCCATCAAAGTCCAATGCTCGAGGACCATTCAGGGGGTTGCCAAGGATGGGTGCTAAGTCTTTTGTCGGCTTGCGTTCACCGGTACCAGCAAAAGTGGTGACATGCCCCGAAGCCAATTCGACACGTCGAACTCGGTGATTACCGATGTCGCAGATGTACAGATTTCCATTGTTGTCCAGAGCAATGGAATGCGGACGATTGAATTTTGCCTTGATGGCCGGTCCGTCGTCTCCGTCGAAGCCCATAGATCCATCACCAGCGACAAGTTCGATGGTTCCGGTTTTAGCATCGACCCTGCGAACAATGTGGTTCTGCATTTCGACGAAAAACATGTCTCCGCTTTTATCGAAACGAACTTCGTATGGCTCGTTCAGCATGGCTTCCGTGGCCGGTCCGCCGTTGCCCGAATAGCCTTTCGTTCCGTTACCCGCCACCGTCGTGATAATTTTCGTATCGGGGTCGACACGACGAATCACGTGTGAGCCAACTTCGCAGACATACAACGCTTTGTCGGGCCCAATGACCACGCCAAACGGTTGAGTGACAGCAGCTTCTGTAGCGAGACCTCGGTCTCCTGAGTAGCCGTCATAGCCATTACCGGCGACCGTTGTCACGTCTGCAGCCTGCAGTTGAGAACCGATACAAATCGCAATTGTGAACATAGCGACGCGGCAAAATGTGCAGTCGTGCATGATATGACGCTCTGTTGATCCATGAACGGAAAGCTGGCGAAGAACTGTAGCGACGTCTGCCCCCAAGGAGGCTTTCCGGTCAGCTAGGCGTCTTTGTTTGCTGTGGCGATTTGTGCGCCAACGGCGGCCGCTGTTCCGGAAGGAACAGCCAGCAGGTTCCACGCGGTAAAGAAAATCGGAACTGCAATCAGATTGCCAAGAATTGTTCCTCGAGCGAACGGGATCGCCAGGGTGAAACATTCAATCAACCCGGAAATTGTTTGAGGATACATGTCTGTCATGATCCAAACGCCCAAATTACTCAGGGCAAAATATGTTCCAACGGCAAAGATTGAGCCCCCGACGATTGATGCAGTCCGGTTTGGGCGGACGCTATATGCGGCGAACAGAAAGATTACAGCGTAAGCCGCGTAGTCGAACGGCCAGCTGGCGAAAAAACCGTAGCCAGTTTTTGCGTGGATCAGCAGGTCAGTGATGGCTCGGATCGCCACAGGCAACAAAAACGCAGCGGGGTGCCGAATGACAGCACCGCTAAACAACGCCAAAGCGGCCATCGACGAAAAGTTTGCGATGGGCGAATCAATAAGTCGCAGAGCAACACTGATAAGACAAACGCCGAACAGGACGCCGGATTGTGCTGTCGACCAGCTACGCCGCGAACTTGTTTCTGGCTTGGGAGCGGCATATGGATTTGCTGCAGGTTGGTCAGACATTTACTTACCATTCAGATCAAAGTTACCGACAGGCTGCGCGCTTTAGCCGGTCGTTCAAAGCGATTCCCAGCCCAATTGGTGGGAACTTGCGGGCGATGATAACGTCAAGATCTGCCGAGTCGAGACTTCTGAGGGCCGCAAAAAAGTTTGCAGCACAGGTTTTCAGGTCAGAGAACTCAGCAAGTTGTTCAATTTTCTGGAAGCCGATAGTGACGCCAACCGGACCGTATGTCATCAAGCCACATTTTTGACCGGCTACGGGAATGGCCTTCGAAGTCGCTTCGATAATCGAAAGCGGAGTGGTTGGGGAATAATGTCGGCTAAGCATTCCCGGTGCCATTTGGGCGGCGGCGTCTTTGTTCGGATCAGTCGTCGCCAATTGCACCGGGCCGATGACCGCTTCGATATCTTCGATGGAAAGTCCACCTGGTCGTAGAATCATTGGTTCTTCGGTCATCAGCGAAAGTACGGTCGATTCGACTCCGACTCCGCATGGCCCCCCATCCAGAACGGCGTCAATTCGTCCGTTCAGCCCATCCAGCACGTGCTGAGCGGTAGTCGGGCTGATTCGACCAAAAAGATTCGCGCTGGGAGCGGCAACGGGGCATTCGGCCAATCGCAGCAACTCCAAAGCGGCTGGATGATTGGGCACTCGAACACCAACTCCCGGCAGTCCAGCGGTCACCAAATCGGATATTTCCGCGATTTTTGGCAGCACCAGGGTTAACGGGCCTGGCCAAAAGGCGGCCGCGAGGCGTTCGGCAATGGGCGAAAATTCGGTCACCAGTTCGCGAGCAGACGCAACATCCACGACATGCACAATTAGCGGATCAAATGTAGGCCGCTGCTTGGATTCGAAGATTCCGGCCACAGATCTAGAATTTCTTGCATCCGCACCTAACCCGTACACCGTTTCCGTTGGAAAGGCAACCAGGCGACCGCTTTTGAGCAGGTTCGCCGCTTCGGCAATAGTTTTGCAGACAATAGTTTTGCAGACAACAGTGGTTCGGTGAACAGTCATACGGGTCGTCAAGGGACGCGAATATCAAAATGAGAATTGCCGAAAACCGCCAAGTTAGCGTCGCAACTCGCGAATAACAGTGGTCTACAGGTAGAATCGTGCAGACTATAAAAACCTAATCGTTTGTGAACAGCACAGAGTCGCGAAACGACAATTTACAGTAAACAATGGGCGGAAGTGATTGAGTTTGACCGAGCCAAAACGTGGCTACAAACTTCAAGGGCTTTCATTCCAGAGGTGAGTACTATGCCAGATGCAGGCGTCCTTGCAACAATCTTATTAATCGTTGGTTTGTTTCTGCTGGCCCTGGAACTGATGATTCCCAGCTTCGGAATGATCGGCATCCTGTCGGCGATCGCCTTGCTGATTTCCGCATGGAGCGCATGGCAGGCTTGGTGGGGCACTAGTCCCGGATTTTTCTGGACGTATGCCGCGTTTTGGTTGCTGGGAATTCCGTCGGTGCTGGGAGGAATGCTGTTTCTGATGCAAAACACAGCTTTGGGAGACCACATTGTCCTGCGAGGCCCAGCCAGCGATTCGTCAACAACGAAGCCAAATACTCGTAACCCACTGCAATTGCTGGTTGGTAAGACAGGCAAAGCCGCTTCACTGCTGATGCCAGGAGGCATGGTAATTGTCAATAACGAACGATTTCATGCAGAGTCGCAGGGAATGGTGATTGAATCCGGCAGCGTTGTTCAGGTAGTGGACGCAAAAGGAAATCGCCTTGTGGTAAAGAAGACTTCGGCGAATGCGACATCGTCTCAAACTGTCGCCGCGAGCGGTAGCAAATCGGAACCGCTTGCTGATACAGTAATGGCGGACGAAGGACACGACGCAGCGAACGAGTTCGCCAACCGACGCGTCACAGCGAACAATGCGGAGGCATTGGATTTTGAGATACCCGAAAGTTGAAGTGTGGGTATTGGTTTCGAATCAAACCTTACGCAACCTGATTTAAAAGATTTCCTTTCAAGGATCGGCGAAGATGATTTCTGGCGTACTAACATTGGCCCAGCAACTGGGTCCGGGTGCATGGGTGGGCATCGTGGTCATCCTGTTGGTCTTCATAATTCTGCTTGCCATTTTTGCACAATTCGCCAGCCTATGGCTGCAGTGCAAAATGACTCGAGCTGGCATCGGCATCCTGGACCTGATCACGATGCGGTTTCGAAAGGTCAATCCGACCGTCATCGTGCGCAGCATGATTATGGCCGTGCAGGCAGGACTTACTCAGAATTACCCAATCACGTCCGGTAAGCTGGAAGCTCATTATCTGGCAGGCGGAAACGTGCCAAACGTGATTCGAGCCCTAATTGCTGCCCAACGAGCTCAAATTGATCTCGACTGGGAAACAGCTCAGGCGATCGACCTGGCGGGACGTGATATTCTGGACGCCGTTCGAACCAGCGTTTATCCAAAAGTGATTGACTGCCCCGATCCGAAGCGATCTGCCGGAACGCTCGATGCAGTCGCTGGTGATGGCATTCAGTTGTGTGCTCGAGCTCGCGTGACAGTTCGAACAAACATCAGCCAGCTGATCGGTGGGGCTACGGAAGAAACCGTTATCGCCCGAGTTGGCCAGGGGATTGTTCAGGCCATTGGTTCAACGAATTCCTACAAGAAGGTCCTTGAAAACCCGGACAGCATTTCCAAGATCGTGTTAGGTCA
>Ga0075117_1001198_pt1 | contig 16124 bp, 11 predicted proteins | sample AntAceMetag02UKJ_FD_69789 | JGI IMG/M metagenome (GOLD analysis project Ga0075117, IMG submission 69789) | Saline lake microbial communities from Ace Lake, Antarctica - Antarctic Ace Lake Metagenome 02UKJ | ecosystem: Environmental > Aquatic > Non-marine Saline and Alkaline > Saline | place... | reverse complement strand
TCTTTCACTTTGACATTCCAGCCATCTGACGTTCTGTCCAGATCGACCACGCTGTGCCCGGTGGCGACACCACAGCCGGGTTGTCGGGCCAACCAATGAACCAGTTTCCGAGACAGCGCGCCGAAATTAACGTCGGTCCCGGCCGCCATTCTGGTTGCGGCGACCGGCATGTCATCGCGACCTTCAATCAACAACGGAGCCCAACGTTGAATGACCTCGCGATTCGTCGAGAACTCCATCTGCTGAAAGAAATGATGGGCCGACATTGACTCGTAACGCGCTTTGAGAAAGTCAACCTGTTCCTGCCCATAGACAAAGCTGATGTGCGGAATTGGGTTCACGAAGTCGCGCGGACCGTCGATCATCCCTTCACGAATGGCGAAGGCCCAGAATTGCTTTGATTGTTCGAACTGTTCGAAGATCTCAACCGCCTTCGACACATCGACCGATCCATCGGCGTTGCGATGCGGCGTGTAACTCAGTTCGCAGATTCCCGCATGCCCGGTCCCGGCGTTGTTCCAGCCGTCCGAACTTTCCTGCGCGAGTTCGTGGGTGACTTCGTAGAGCTGGATTTTCAGGTCCGGCTGCAGGCGCTTGAGCATCGCGCCCAACGTTGAAGACATAATGCCGCTGCCGATCAGAATGACGTCGGGGTTGTCGATATGTGTTGAGTCTGGCTGCGATATCATTTCATTTGGCTTTCGGATCAGACGGTGCTGTTGATCTCCCGTTGTTCGGAAATCAGAATTCGGCGATGACTTCGCCGCCGTGGCGGGTGATCAGGCTGTCGGTTCAGGTTGTTCTTACTCTGCGTTTGTCGAACGGCCTGTCTGAGCTGCCTAGCCTATTGAGCGGCTGGCAACAACAATGCAGTGAGGATAGTCTCGATCGCAAAAAGTTCAATCACAGTCAACGCGCCGCGAGTGTCAAACGGACGATTCACTGAGGATAAAGAGTGTTCGTGGAATAACTGTCGTATCTGCGGCATCTTGCCGCAGAATCTGAACGGCGGCAGGATGCCGCAGATACAAAAGCAGGACTCTTATTTCGCGAGCCGTCCATTGTTTAATCCGTGGTCGCAGACCAGGCCAGGAAATCGAGTGGTCTGTCAAAGCTTAGTTTGCGGGTTGGCAAAATGTAGCTCGGTGGTCTCCACCGTGATTTCTCGGCGGAGACCGCCGAGCTACAAAACGAAAACCCCAATTCTGAAACCTGACAGACCACTAGTCTGCGACTACGGGGCAAACAGCAACAAGGTCTCAGCTGGCTCCGCCTGCAGTCGATCATTCCAGGGTTTATGGTTTCGTCGGAAACGTTGCTGAAAACATTTCAGCTACCGGTTTCGTCGTTTTCTGCCTCGGCCTTTTTTTCTGCCGCCAGATGCGGACGCCTTCTCTTCTGGCACGGGCTGCCCCATCTTCTTTTTCAGTTCGTGGACACGATCCCGCAAATGAGCCGCTCGTTCGAAGTCCAGCTGCTCGGCCGCCTGCAACATCTCAGCTTCAAGTTCGTGAATGAACTCTTCCGTCACAAACTGTTCTTCAGAAGAAATCCCCACCGCTTCGCGTTCGACTTGCCGCGCGGCGATTTCTTCTTCGATGCCCCGACGAATGGCTTTCTGAATGGTTTCTGGGGTAATCCCGTGTTCGACGTTGTAAGCGATTTGCAAATTGCGTCGACGATCGGTTTCGTCAATCGCCTTCTGCATGCTTTTGGTCACTTTGTCGGCGTACAGAATCACTTCCGCGTTGACATTTCGAGCCGCTCGACCAATCGTCTGAATCAAACTTGTCTCACTCCGCAAAAAGCCTTCTTTGTCGGCATCCAGAATCGCGACCAGCGACACTTCTGGCAGGTCCAAACCTTCACGCAACAGGTTCACGCCCACCACCGCATCGTGTACGCCTTCGCGCAATTCGCGGAGCACTTCCACACGTTCGATGGCCGTTAATTCCGAATGAATCCACGCACAACGAATGCCCTGTTCCTTCATGTAACCAGTCAAATCTTCGGCCAGCCGCTTGGTCAGCGTCGTGACCAACGTGCGGTCTCCACGTTCGGTGCGATCGCGGATCGCATCCAGCAAATGCGGCACCTGGCCGCGAGCCGGGACGATGTGAATCACGGGGTCCACGAGGCCGGTTGGGCGAATCAACTGTTCAACGACTTCGCCTTCCGACTGTTCCAGTTCCCAGTCCGCCGGCGTCGCTGAAACCAGCACGAGGCTCTTTTGTTTTTCGTTCCATTCGTCAAACTGTAGAGGCCGATTGTCCATCGCCATGGGAATTCGGAAACCGTGTTCGACGAGAGTTGATTTTCGAGCTTTATCGCCCGCGTGCATGGCTCGAATCTGCGGAATGGTGACATGAGATTCGTCCACCATCATCAGAAAATCGTCAGGAAAGAAGTCGTACAGCGTATACGGCGGCTCACCCGGTTTTCGCCCCGCCAACGCGCGGCTGTAGTTTTCGATACCCGGACAAAATCCGGTTTCTCGCATCAGTTCCATGTCGTATCGCGTGCGTGCGGCCAGTCGCTGAGCTTCCAGAAGTTTGCCCGCCTTGCGAAACACTTCCAGCTGAAGTTCCAGCTCTTCGCGAATCTCCTGCAACGCTCCATCAATGCGACTCTGCGGCAACACAAAGTGTTTGGCCGGATAGATATAGATGTCCTGCAGAGATTTCGATTCACGGCCACTGACCGGATCAATCACGCACAGTTTCTCAATTTCGTCGCCCCACAATTCGATGCGATACGCGAATTCTTCGTAAGCCGGCCAGACTTCGATCACATCGCCGCGGACGCGAAACTTACTGCGCCCCGGATCGTAATCGTTGCGGTCGTATTGAATATCGATCAGCTTCAGCAGCAACGCATCACGATCGATTTGCTGTCCCACATGCAGCGGGATCATCATCTCCAGATAATCTTTGGGAGATCCCAAGCCGTAAATACAGCTAACGGTGGACACCACAATCACATCTTGTCGACTCACCAAAGCACTCGTCGCCAGCAGTCGCAGCCGATCGATTTCCTCGTTGATCGACGAGTCTTTTTCGATGTAAATATCGCGCTGCGGAATATAAGCTTCTGGTTGGTAGTAGTCGTAATAGCTCACAAAGTAGCTAACGGCGTTGTGCGGAAAGAATTCGCGGAATTCAGAATACAGCTGCGCCGCCAAGGTCTTGTTATGAGACAACACCAACGTCGGTTTTTGAATCTGCTGAATCACGTTCGCCATAGTGAACGTCTTACCGGAACCGGTGACGCCCAACAGCACCTGAGCCTTCTTGCCTTCGTTGATACCGCGTACGAGCTTATCGATGGCCGCTGGCTGATCACCGGCGGGTGCGAATTCACTGACAATTTCGAACTGCTGTTTGGCGGGCATAAAGGATTGCGATTGATACGGCGACAAGGGCAACAAAGGGGCCGACGGATCGATCGTGTATGGCACGGTTCCGCTTCGAAACTGTTCGGCGATGTTGCGGGAATCAGTTCGACGGGCGAAGCGGTTTCGGCGGAAGTGTAGGCCCTGCGATAACCTGTGTCACGCCTGCTGGAGAGATCGGCAGCGGCGTGGCTGCGCTCATGGATCTGGGAATTTTGTTGTCATGAAAGATGTCGACGGAATAAGCCACGCCCACGGAACCGTCGTCTCACAGAACGCACAAACTGGTAATCGCTCCACGAACGCACCTATCTGTGTTCATCTGTGTTCATCTGTGCTCTTTCTCCACGGAGATCGCCGAGCGACAAAAACCTACGCTGCGTGAGCGGCCTGAGTTTGTGTTTTGGCGACCGCTTGGTCTTCACCAGTTAGCCCGGCGGTCAGAGCGTGGAATTCTTTGGCGAGGTCCGCGTAGTCTTTCGCACCGGGGCAGGTTGGAGCGTAGTCGAAGATCGACTGTCCAAAACTTGGTGCTTCTGCCAACTTGATGTTGCGTCGAATTTTGCTGCGGAAGATTTTGGTTTGCGCCCACGGGGTGTCGGCGTCGCTGGATGTCAGAAAGTGCCGCAGATCTTCGGTGACGTCGGCGGCAAGGCGAGTGCCGGATTCGTAAAGGCACAAGGCAACGCCAGAAACTTTCAGCCCACGGTTCAGGCGTCGATTCACCAGCGCCGTTGTTTCGAACAGTTTCGAAAGTCCCTGCAGGGCGAAAAAGTGCGGTTGCAGGGGAATGAGAACTTCGGTGGCGGCGCACAGGGCGTTGATTGTGAGTACGCTTAAAGACGGCGGGCAGTCCATGATCACGTAGTCGAAGCGTGATTGTTCTTTCCAGACCTTGATGGAATCTCGCAGAATGAATTCGCGGCCTGGCGTGCTGGCCAATTCGACTTCAACCGCTGCGAGATCAATGTTGGACGGCAGGATGGACAAGTTTTCTGCGACTAATTGGCGTGCTTCATCAGCGGTCGACTTTCCGGCAAAGACATCATAAATCGTGTCTGCGCCAGGGCCACAATCCAGCCCCACATGAAACGACGCATGCCCCTGCGGGTCCATGTCAATAATGCAGACCTTGCTGCCGGTGCGTGCCAACGCTGCGGCCAGATTGACGCTGCTGGTTGTTTTACCAACGCCGCCCTTTTGATTCATTACTGCAATCGTTCGCATATCGATTCTCTTCCCTGATGAACAATATCAACTGCCGCAACAGCTAACTTCGACATCGTCAATCTTAGGTGATTGAGTCGCGTGATGAGAAGACGATTCAGGCGATCCGCATCAGATGACAAGCCTCACGCCGAGTTCCACGACCACCGCGCCCCCGGAAACCGGTAACGTCGGGATCACCGCAGCTCAGTTCGGCAGAAAACGCCGAGTCGCAGTCCTGCCGAGAAGCGGTAGGGGGGTCGACAACAGGCAAGGCGAATACTTCATCGCCGCCTGACAAAAAACAAGTTGTCAATCGCCGCTCGGCAGTTGCCGACACATGGCAGGCGGCTAGTTGAATTCCAAGATGAACTCATCGTTTGCTTCCGTGACAGTCACAGTGACGCCAGATGTCTTGGGGTCTTGGAACTTTGCTGGCAATTCACTTTTCGCTGCTGCGGGTGGCTTGACGGGCGGAGCGCCGTTGTAGTTCGGGTCGTCCTCAAGCACCTGCGTCTCTTCCGCTTGTTGCTCTTGCTTCAATGCACTGACCTGATACGTGCCAGGGACCACGCCATCAGATCCGGTGAAGGTTCCCATGACAAAGTTGCCGCTGTCGTCTGTTTTGGCGCTGGCACCATAGCCCTTGCTACTGTCTGGGTGAAATGTGACGAATGTATCCTGCAAGGCACTGCCCTTAAGTGTTGCTTTCCCGGAAAACTCAACACGTTCAGGACGGTTATCTGGGCCAGCACCGCCACCTCCGCAACCGGACAGCAACAACACAAACAGTGGAATTGCCAATAGAAATGCACGTTTTGCCGCAGGGAATCTAAGAGTTCGCATAATCGCCGTCTGTTTCTTGTTCTGGGGTTTAATTTTCTGAGAAGACGGACATATAGTAGGGGGGTTGGCTCGAAGTCTCAATGGTGTAGACTTTATCGGATTGGCTCGTTTGTTGGAACCGATCCCAAATTTGATCGTCATCTTTTTATTGTTTTGGAAGGAAAATCGAATGCAGAGAACCCGAATCAAAAAGGGCTTCACCCTGATTGAGCTGTTGGTGGTCATCGCGATCATTGCGATCCTGATCGCACTGCTGCTGCCCGCAGTTCAGCAGGCTCGCGAAGCGGCCCGAAGAACTCAGTGTAAAAACAACCTGAAACAGTTGGGGCTGGCGCTCCACAACTACCACGACGTCTACGGGATGTTTGTCTACCGTAAGGGCGGTACCGATGCATGCGGTGTAACACCACGAGGAAACTGTAATCGCCTAAGCGGTTTCATGGGCTTGACACCCTACTTCGAACAAGCACCGTTGTACCAGATGGTACAGGCAGGCGGTGGCTCTGGAAACCGGCCACCGGGCGGACCTGAAGGTTGGTCGGGATGGGCAGATTGGAATGTCACAATTCCGGGCCTGTTGTGTCCATCTGACGGTGTGACAGCAGACACGCGTCGCGGAAATAGCTACGTCTTCAACATTGGCGACTCATCACGGAACGTTCGTGACAGCCGCCCCGTAAGAGGTATGTTTGGATATCAGCAAGCAGTTCGTATCCGTGACATTACTGACGGTACCAGCAACACGATTGCGATGAGCGAACATATCCGCAGGAACCAAGGTGTCCGCACAGCTGGTGTTCGAGATGCCAAAGTCACGGAAGAGATGGCTCTGGGGCTCGGTGCGGGTGTCGTACGTGACAACCCAAGTCTGTGCGTGGCGGTCAGTGACGGCGGCTTCTACCCGAGTGGTCAGCCCGTCAAGGGACGAAGCGGGACCGCTTTATGGGATGGTCAGGCAGAACGCTGCGGCTTCACCACAATTATTGCCCCCAACGGCCCGTCCTGCTCAGAGGGCACCAATCCGAACGCTGACGAAGTGAACGCGATCATCACACCGAGCAGTCAGCATACAGGCGGTGTGCAGGTGCTTCTGGCAGACGGCTCTGCGAGATTCATCAGCGAAAACATCGACACTGGCAATCTTGCGGCACCAACACCAGCCATGAACTCCAGTGCTCAGAGTCCTTATGGAGTCTGGGGAGCATTGGGAACCAAAAGCGGCGGGGAAGTGGTTGGCGAGTACTAAGATACGCCGATCGAGATCGTCAGCTGACTCAGACGCCCCGGAAAGCCAAGCTTCCGGGGCGTTTTTCGTTTCCTCAGCAAACTTTGCAAACGCTGAAGGTGCTGCCGATCGATGCTTTGCACACGTTCCTCGCTTACCGAGGAATGCGCCACGCTGTGTCTCGCCCTTCGATAATCAAACAGGCCTGTTCGGGCGGAAGGCTAACGGTTGAGTCTGAACCGCTGCCGGGCCAGCGAATGCGGAGGTCTTCCTGTGTTGCTCGGATCAGCAGCCGTTTTTGATTTGACGCCATGTAACCGTCACCGGACATCGCTCGCTGAACGACTTGCTCGCCGTAAGAGATTTCGGTTCCAAAGGCATCTCGATAAGCCGTGCGGCCCACCAGCGTCACCATCTTTTTGGATGCTAATTCGGTGTCTGCTTGCGGGCGATTGCGCTGAACCAAAAGCTGCGACGGTGTATCGAGACATGAGACGGCAAAGTCCCAGTACCCATCCTGATTCCAATCCAACCGCGCCATGCCGCGCCCCCGAAATGCAGAGTGGCGGATATCCCCTTCTTCCGATGGACGGCTTTCGCGAAAGAGTCCGTTGCCAACATTCAGTAGTAACTGGGGCGGCATGTTGAGTGACCGACCTTCGTGAGAAAACTCATCGAGATCCCCATTCACAAGGAAGATGTCAGGCAAGTCGTCTTCGTTAGCGAACAGTGCCTGAGCCCCGAACCCTAAATACCGCATGGAAGTCGTGGCTACTTCACTCATCGCCGATGCTTCGGTGGCCAGTCCGTCTGGACTTAACAGGTACAGTGCATTGGGTTCGTTAAAGTAGTTGGTAACAAACAGATCGATTGTTCCATCCGCATTGAAGTCGGCGGCGGCGATCCCCATGCAGGCCTGAGCCCGGCCTTCGCTACTGAGGGCAACACCACGGGTGACAGCGACGTCTTGGAACAAAGGCGGCTCGCCGGGCCCCGCAATGTTATCCCACAAAAAATTCGGCATCGCGTCGTTGGCGACAAAAATTTCCGGCATCGGATCGGCGTCGAGATTGGCCACGATCAGCCCCAGACCATTGCCGGCGGTAGACACGCCAGCTTGTGCCCCGATCGGCACAAACGAACCATCACCTTGATTCAGCCAGATCTCATCCTGGGTGGGCATGAACGCATGCGGAGCACACACGCGAGGCCCGGCGGGCGTTTCACAGATTAACGTGCCGATGTCTTTGCCCTGAAGATAGTTGACTTCAATGATGTCGGGCAGTCCATCGAAATTGATATCCGCAACCGCACAACTTGACGTCCAAACGTGGTGTGGCGTTGCGTCTGCCTTGCCAAGGGTAAAAGGACTAAAGGTTCCATCACCTTGATTGCGCCAGTAAGTGTTGGCACCAATGTTGGCGACCACCACGTCCGGAAAGCCGTCGTTGTCCAAGTCTCCGCAAGCCACTCCTTGGCTGAACCCATTTTCTTTCAGAGCCGTTAGGTCGGTCACATCGGCCAGACGTTCGCCGCGAACATTGCGGTAAATCGTATCGAGTTTTGAAAAATCATTCGGATTCGGCGGCCAGACCGCACCTTGAGTGAACAGCAGGTCCGGCCATGTGTCGCCGTCGAGATCCAACACGCCGACTCCTCCGCCGGTAAACTCAAACATCCGCCGCCTAGGCGTGTTTTCGTCTGGACTTTCGAAGTAGGTAAAGTTCAGCCCGACTTCTGACGCGATGTTGAGGATTGCGGCCACTTCATCTTCCCGATTGCTATCGAAGTCCTGCGACCTATTTTGCGGTGCCGATGGCGAGGCCGGCGAGACCATCGGGAATCGTCGTAGGCAAATGTTGATCACTTCTTCGACATCAGCGGGATCAGCGGCGACGACGCTGTGCTGTTGCTCAGGCAACCCCGCTGCCGTACGCCACGCGACAGCTTCCTCGTTTCGTTCCAGTTCGGTCATGATCTGCGACACCTCGCCAGCCGCTTGCAGATTCACGGAATCTGGTCGCACAGACTTCATCAACGATTCTAGGCGACTCAATAACAGCGTTCGCTGTTGTAGCGGAAGCGTATTGAGGCTCGGATCTGCAGTTCGCAACGCATCGATCAAATTTTGCATCGCAGCGGTGTTGTCTCGAATCGCAACGCTGGCGGCAAAGCACGCAACCGCGTTCTCCAGCTGCGAATTACGTTCGTAGACGAGCCCGAGTAAATACAGGCCGTCAGAATCTTCAGCGATTCGATATTGCTCAAACAACGCTCGCGCGTCTGCCATCACGGCGGTCGAAATCCCTTGTTTCAGTTCGCACTTCAGTCTGATTTTTCGGACCTGACTTTCGACTCCATCAGTCGAACCAAGTTCGTCAAGGAGTTCGAGTGCTTTTTCTGGATCGCCTCGATTAACCATCAATGTGGCCAATCCGATCGTTGGTGCGGGGTCCATAGGGGCTTGTTGCCGACATTTTTGCAGATACGATTCTCCGCTGACGCCGCGGTCAGGAGCGGCCAGCCAACACAGTTCCTGCCAAGAAATGGTGCGTTGTTGCAAAAGACTGTTGAGATGCGATTCAGCGTCCCTAGGTCGACCGCTCAGCATCTGTAGCAGGGCAAGCCTGGAGTGGGCCAGCGAATTGTTCGGGCGAGCTTGCAGCACTCGTTGGTAAGCTGATTCGGCAAAAGTGATCTGGCACTGTGCGCGATAGACTTCTGCCAATGCCAGCTGAGCTTCGGGGTAAATTTCGTCCTCGATTTCCACCCCGCCGTAAAACGCGGCCGCTTCGGAAAGCTCACCCAGCTTCGTCGCCGCTTCGCCCGCCATGAGCAGTGAATCCGCTGGGAAATCGTCGGATTTTTTTAGGCTCTGTGCGATTTCCAAGACTTGATCATAATCACGCTTCAGGAAGGACAGTCGCAGCTGACGACGCTGCTCATCGACGGATGGTCCCCAAGGCTTCCAGATCACCACGGCCACAATTGTGGCGATCAAGATCACCAACCAGTGGCGGGGTTTAATTTTTTTCGTTGGAGTCAATCGAATGCCCGTGCAGTTATCGAGAATGGTTGCGGTGAATCAGAAGCGATTTCGCAATACAGCATGGCGGGAGCTGTCAGATTCAATCGCGTCGGATCGGGATATCCACAGGATACTTGTTCGAAATGGTAAGTGGAAACTGCCCGTCAGCGAATGTGAAAATCATCATGTCGCCTTAGGTAGGGCACGTCGGAACATGAACTGAAGCAAGCTGTCGATTTCGGCGGAATGGGTGAGCGGCACGGCGGCTGCGGCTGGCTTTGCGAGCGTTTTCCGTGCGTTGCCGGCAGCTAGTGCGAAAACCCTTAAATTCCGTCCGGCTTCTTGCACGTCGCCTGCGACAAGTTTATTTTTTTTGTGTGTGTCGGAGGATTTGTTATGAGTGATTTGCCATTCGTCATTTTTCATTTGAAAGACATGACAAATGAAAGATGACAAATCACGAATGGCAAGAATGGCAAATCTGTCGCTCGATTCATTCCGATCCTGACTGACTCCAGCTTCCAGAAATCGGACGGAACGTAAGGTTCTTGGCACAAGCGCTAGCCCCGGACGTCCAGATGCGGTCGGTCCGGCATTAGCGCCCCAACGGCTCAAATGATGTTTGATCATCAAAATGGCGGTGTCCTGCTACGCGTGGTCTGTATCAAACGTGCCAGTCTGCAGTGCGGTGAGTTTCGCAAATTGTGCCGGTCTCGGTGGTCACAGGCATGTTTTGCTCTTTTCAGCAGAAGGCCCTAGCGGAGGCAGGGCGGCCCCCCTCTGAATTCGGTTTTCTGCTGATGGATCTGCGTTGACGCAAAACGGAACGTGCGGGAAGCTGTCGCTCGGACACTTCCGAGATTTTTGCCTGATGGGGCCTTAGCGGTGTAGATTCCACTCTCCGCACCCATCAACACTCGACCGAGTCCGAATGTTTTTTCCTGAGGCGATTCGATGTTTCGAATTCTGACGCTGCTGACAACTCTGCCCTTTCTATTGAACAGCGCGCACGCGTTTCAACCGCCACAGCAGCCTGCCGCGGCGTTTCCGAAAAGCCGACCGATTTTCTATCAGCAGCCGCGCACAGCACCGAAACCATCGGCACCGGTCGTGACGGCTGCCATGCCGCCGGTCGCAGCGGCGACGAATCCGGTATGTCAGTGCGAGTATTGCCAGAATCAGCGCCGCAGCGCGGCGTTTGTTGACCGGCGGCCGGTGCAGCAGGTGGTACACGTCCATCCGAAGGCGATGCGACCAGATCCAACACCCCAGCCATCAATGGTGTCTCGATTGACTCAGGTGTCAAATACACAAACCGAACTCTACCCCACGCCAGAATACATTTCTGCGGATGCAGGGAACTACGTCTCCGGCGACAGCTGTTCAACGGGTGCAGTTTGCCCAACGGATTTTTACTGCGACTGTGGACAAAGCTCGTGCGACTGCGGTTCTGAACGCTGGCTGACTTTGGAGGCTTTGGTGTGGTGGACGAACGGGTCCAGTACGCCCGCACTGGCGACGATCAGTCAACCCGGAACGCTGCAGGCCAATGCCGGAATTCTCGGATTTCCCACCACGACCACGGTCTTCGGCGGCAACAATCTTTTCGAAGGCTCGACCCCCGGGTTTCGAATTCGCGGTGGCAAGACATGGGACGGATGCACGGGAATTGACTTTGAATTCTTTGGGCTGGCGGAACAGCATGAGAATTTCCGGATGGCTTCGGCGGGAGACCCTATTTTGACGCGTCCGTTTCGAGACACTCTGACGGGCCTGCAGAATTCGGAGCTGGTAGGTTATCCTGGAGTCGCCACTGGACAGTTGCGTTTTCAGGGCACGTCACGGCTGTATTCTGCTGCCGCACATCTGTATCGACTGGCGGAAGAAGAGCGAGAATGTGGTGACGAAGGGGGTCACTTTTCTGCCGCATTGAAAGTCGGCCCTCGGTTTGCATCGTTGAGAGAATCCGTGTTTCTGGAAGAATACGTCACGGGTTCTCAGGCCGGCGTGCAAAACATACTGGTCGATTCGTTTAGAACAGACAACGCGTTTTTGGGCGGTGAACTGGGCCTGCAATTACAGCATCAGTCGGACAACATCTTTCTTCGCGGCAACTTGGGGCTCGCCATGGGCGTGACGCGTCAGGAGCTGGAAGTGTACGGAACCACCACCAGACTCACGGCTCAAGGAGCGTCAACTCAGTTTCCCGGTGGCCTGTTGGCTCAAAGAACCAACAGCGGATCGTTCAGCCGCAATCGTTTTTCGGTCATGCCGCAAGCGGAATTGATGATCGGCTTAGAAACCAGATGGGGCTGGGAAGTGACGGTCGGCTACAACCTGTTTTATTGGAGCAACGTGTTGCGGGCGACTGAGCAAATTGACCCCAGTCTGAATCCGAACCTGCTGCCTCCCGAAGTCGTTCCCTTCAGCGGATCTCAACAGCCATCCACACTGCTGCAAGAGTCTGGCTATTTGGCACACGGGGTTTCGTTTGGTTTGGAAAAGCGATTTTAGGACGGAAGCTCACAGAATGACTGAGTGGACGGCAAAACGTTAGAAAATGGCGGGTTAGAAAATGGGGCCGCTCACCGATGCTGCCCGGCCCTGCGGATTGAGGGCCGACGATGGGGATTACTCAAGCTAACGATCATCCCCGGGCTCACCCGACGGGGTGGCATCTCGGGCATGATGTCCACGATGACCGAAGGTTCGGGGTCAATGATTTTAGGCCATGTGGGACAAACGATAATGATGGGCGGGATGTCCATGCAGATGCATGCGAATCCCAATCAAACCAACCACATCGTGCATTTCAGCAGTCAGCATGTGGGCGGCGTGCCGTTTTTGCTGTGCGACGGATCGGTGCATTTCCACAGCGAAAACGCCGACGACAGCATTTTTCGCAACCTTGGCGAAAAAGCAGATGGGAACGTTTTGGGCGAATTTTGAACCACGTTGACAGTAAGTTCGGGTTCGCCAATAATCCGTGTTCGCACCGCTGCCTTGCGAATCAAGGCAGCGGAATGCGGTGTCTCACACCGGGTGCGCTCACAGATGATTGTTAAACCGTGAAGGGTGGCTGTGGTTGGAGCGAGGTACGAGTGAAACCACGGGGGCTTCCTTCGCAAGCTCAGTCCAGCCCCGGCCACCCCAAAACCAAGACAAAATACCGAAATCCCTGAGGCCACCGTGACTCACCCTGAACACACTGGATAGAGACTTGTCTTGCCAAATTGTGTAAGGTCACAAGACTTCGCAGCGTCTAAGATTGCAAACACTCATTCAAGAACAGCGGGCTGACTTGTCACCTGTGAACACTGGACCGCTGGCTGAACAATTTATTTATGGGTGAGAACGCTCACCCGACACAGATCAACACAGGTCAAAACAGCGTTTTGGCCGCACCTTTTAGTATCAGGAAACTGGAAAATGGCTGACAACATCCACGAATTCACAGATGCGAACTTCGACCAAGAAGTCCTGAAGTCGTCTGAGCCGGTATTGGTTGACTTTTGGGCTCCATGGTGTGGCCCATGTCGGATGCTGATGCCCACCATCGAAGCGTTGTCCGAAGAATTCGCTGGCAAAGTCAAAATAGGCAAAGTGAACACGGATGAGAATCAGGGCACTGCAGCGGGCTACGGAATCACCAGCATTCCCACCGTGATGCTGTTCAAAAACGGCGAAATCGTTGACAAAGTGGTCGGTGCCCCGGGCAAAGAGCACTTTGTGACAATGCTGAATTCTGCCATGTAGAGTCGGCTGAATTCACCGATACAGGTTCAACATTTCAAACCGCCATGCGTTTTCATTAGCTCATGGCGGTTTGTCGTATTGTGTCCGTGACAGAATTCGCCCAGACTTGTCAATTCTTCAATCCGATCGGTCGGTGTGGCCATGGCTGGATTCGGCCCGGCGCTGCGGAAATTTGAACGAAGAATTTTGAACGACGATCTTTGATAGGGAATGGAGTCCCTGCATGACAGACACCCCGGACAATGCGCGCTTGCCCGCATCCGCCTCACCACAGGCGTCCGGTCGAGATATGTCTGTGGTGCCGATCACTCCGGCGTTTGAACAAGATCCGTTTCAGGTTTTACTGCAGGCCAGCGCCGCCGCCGAATCTTTGCAGCAGCGATTTAGTGAGCTCCAAAATCGGCAAGCTGAAATCGTCGCGGAACGCGGTCAGCTAAGTGCTGATCGAGCGGCATTTGAATCGCGAGCCAAAGAATTCGCCGACCAAGTGGCGCGCGATCGCACTGAGCAGCGCGAAGTGACGGCCGATCTTCAGCAGCGACAGCAGCACATCAAACAAACTCAGGCGGATCTGGATCAGCAGCGACAACTGCTAGACGATCAACGCCAAGAACTCGACGCCAAACGCGAACGCCTTCACGAAGCCGTCAACGACGAACTCGCCCGCGAACGCGCGATTATGCAGCGTCAACGCGATGAATTGGAACAGGAACGTCAGCAACTGCTGGAACGTACACGTCAGTTGGACGAAGAACACGCAGACCGCTTAGAACTGGTCGAACAAACGCTGACCACCGAACGCGAAGAAATGCGCGAAACGGTGCGGCGTGAGCTGCAAGAAGAACTGGACGAACTGCAGCGCGAACGCCACGAATGGCGCGTGATCAAAGAACGTGAAACGCGAGAAGTTCATCAGCAGACCGAAGATCTTCAACAGCAGCGGGAATTGTTCGGCGAACAGCTGGAAACAGAACAACAGCGATTGCGTGAGGAAATCGAAAAGCGGCGTCAGATTTTGCTGACTGAGCAAAACAATCTGCAGCGCCGGTATCGATTTCAATTCGAACATCTGGCGCGGTCACGCGAAGATTTCGAAGTGGAATTACGTGAACTGAGAAAAGAACAGCAGTTGTTTCGCCGTGAACGAACCGCTTTCAACGAACAGCATCGTTTACGCTTTGGGCAGTTGGACAAGATCCGCAGCGTGCTAGGGCAACGTGATGCGTCGCTGAAACGCGAGCAGAAAGTGATCGATCGCGATCGCGTCAGTGCTGAGTTGGAGATTCGTCGACAAAGCGAACGGCTGCAGGAACATCGTGATGCGGTCGCTCAAGATCTGGAATCCCGTGGCCGTCGATTGCAACAGGCCGAACAAGCCTCAGCCGAAACCGCTCAGCGCGTCGAACAACGACTGCAGCATGTCACGCACATGCGCGCGGAACTCGATCTGCAACAACGCGAAATTCTGGAACAGCGTTTGATCTTGGAAGAACTGCAAGGTTCCGTGCAGAAAGAAGAACTTCCAAAGCGCGGCAGTGCTGGCCATGAACAGGCTGAGAAGTCGGTCGAACAGTTCTTCGAAAAACTGCATCAGCCGTTGCGTGCAGAACGCGATCGCTTGGAAGTCAAGTTTACGGAACTGGCAAATCGCCAAGAACAATTTCGTAAAGACCGCGACGAATTGGAACGGTGGTTTGCCGATCAAGATGCTTCGCTGGCCGAAAAGTCGAAAGACGACAGTGGGGCCATCGAGATGCAGATGGCGGTTTTGGAAGGCGAACTCGCGTCCGCTCGACGTCAATGGCACAGCGACCGCAAGGAATCCGAAGGCACGATCCGTCAATTGCTGGACGAACTGGCAGACCGCGAAGCCGCGATCTTTCAGCAGCCTCAACCAAGGTTCGACGATGACAGCGATGACGAGCACCGCAGCGCGGCGTAATCCAACGTCGGCGGCGTTTCCGACAGCGTTGTTGCTTCCAGCGCAAATGGCAGCAACAATACACGCCACGGTGACTGATCTGTTGCGGATGTTTGTAGACTGTTGCTCATGCCAATTGCTCAATCCATACGGTCTATTGTCTATGGCGTTGCGATCTTGTTCGCCAACGTTGTGCAGGCCGACGATGCGAAGTTCGCGGAAACCATTCAGCCGTTTCTGAAGACGTATTGTCATCAGTGTCACGCCGCAGAATTATCTGAAGCCGAATTGCGGCTGGACACAATCAACGCGGACTTTGTGAATCGTCCGCATGCCGACCACTGGGTCGAAGTTCTGGACCGCATCAACCTCGGAGAAATGCCGCCGCAAGATACGCTCCAACCTGCAACCGATGAACTGATTGCGGTGACCGACTGGATCTCGTCGCAAATTCAAACGGCTCGCCACCAAAACGAAAGCTCGGGCGGTCGAGTTCTATTGCGGCGGCTGACACGATTGGAATATGCCAACACGGTTCGTGATTTGCTGCAGGTCGAATTCATCGAAGGCGAAGGGCCTATCGACTTGTTGCCACCGGACGGATCGATTCGCGGCTTCGATCGTAACAGCCATGCCTTGTTGGTCGATCCATCATTGATGCAGGCATACTTGGACGTGGCTGCACATGTTGCAGACCGTGCGATCCGATTTCGTCCGCCGCTGGTTCCGCAACGGACGGTTCGCTTTGAGT
>Ga0075117_1001196_pt1 | contig 16147 bp, 10 predicted proteins | sample AntAceMetag02UKJ_FD_69789 | JGI IMG/M metagenome (GOLD analysis project Ga0075117, IMG submission 69789) | Saline lake microbial communities from Ace Lake, Antarctica - Antarctic Ace Lake Metagenome 02UKJ | ecosystem: Environmental > Aquatic > Non-marine Saline and Alkaline > Saline | place... | reverse complement strand
CGGTAGGGCTCATTGCAGAAGCGCCACTTCCATTCAGGGCGTATGTTTCATCAGAGCTGGACAATTCGTGTTTGTTTAATACTTCCTGCAATCGGCGTGAGAGAACATATGCATCGGGAAATCGTTTCTGCGGATCTTTTTCCAATAGTTGGCAAACAATTTCTTCAAGCCAGACGGGGAGATCATCAACATATCTCCCCGGTCGATCAAACTGGCCATATTTCTGTTTTTGAATGATCGCCAGCATGGTTTTGCCGCTGAAGGGAGGTTTTCCAGTGAGCATGACGTACATGACGGCGCCCAATGCATACAGATCACTTTGTTTCGTGACACGCTTGCCTTCAGCCTGTTCGGGAGACATGTATTCTGCGGTGCCTATGATTCCACCGGTAACAGTGAGCTTTTCAGATGCAAATAATTGGGCAACTCCAAAGTCAGCCAGTTTGACAGTGTTATCATCTTTTAGAATCAGATTGGACGGTTTAAGGTCTCGATGAATAATGCCTGCATCGTGTGCTGCTTTTAATGCAGAACAGATTTGGATGCAAATATTGACTGTCGTTTTCCAGTCAACACGTTTCTCCCTGCGGATTCGTTTGGTTAATGTTTCACCTTCGACATATTCCATCACATAGTAGTAGATTTCGTTTTCTACGCCGCTGTTATAAAATTCAATCACATAGGGATTGTGCATTTTTTTCAGGGCTTCAATTTCACGATGAAATCGTTCGACAAAACCTGGTTCTCGTGCGAGTGCACCTGGCAGTACTTTGATGGCAACCTGTTGATCTGTATGGACGTTGGTGGCCAGATAGACCGTTCCCATTCCACCGGCGCCTATTTTTTTCCCGATCAAATATTCGCCTAGTCTGTCTGGTGCAGATTCATGTTCTTCGGTATTCAAGGTGGCTACTCGATAATGATTTAAAAACGTCTCTGTTTTGTGATGTGATTTCGAGAATCATAGATTAAACGATGTACAGTGTCAGCAGGCAAGCAGAAGTCTATAATCCTGTAAGTCATTCTGTAACATTGTAATTTTACTCCCTATTATGGTTGATTCCATGACCGATGCAAGAACGAAGGCAGTTCTCCTGATTGCACATGGCAGTCGGCGCGCTGCTGCTAACCTGGATCTGGTAAAACTGGCTGAGATGCTGCGGGAACGCAATCTCTTTCCTGTGATTGAGATTTCTTACCTTGAACTGGCTGAGCCGACCATTCCGGAAGGGGCCGCCCGTTGTGTAGCGTCCGGGGCAAATGAGGTTCTGATGCTACCATATTTTCTCTCAGCTGGTGTGCATGTACAAAATGATCTGGAACAGTATCGAACCGAATTTTCTACCGCATATCCTGAGACCCGTTTTCGGCTCTGTTCCCATCTGGGCCTGCATCCTTTGATGCTGGAGATTGTTCTCGATCGATTGAAAGAGGCAGATGGTTGAAAAGTCAGAAGGCAGCGTTATAAAAAAGGGCACTCTAAAGAGTGCCCTTTTTTCGCAATGAAGAATCAGTCTTGCGACTAATTCGTTTTCGTATCAGAAATTTTGCCGAAGGCTTTAAACGTGATGGGTTCGCCACGACCGGCAATCGTCACGGTGAATTCTTCCGAATAATCACCGGGTTTGTTGGGTGGAATGATCGTGAGTGGTAAAACGTGAATCGGTTGAGATTCTTTTGGCATTCGAATTTTGAATGCTTCATCGTCTGACTCACACTCGATCTTATTGATTTCAAATGGTTTTTTTCCACGCAGGACGACATTGACTGTTTTTTCCTGACCGGGCACCATCATGCCTAAAGAAACGACCTGAGGTGTGATGGTGATATCAGCTTCTACTTTTGCTTCCGCCAGGAGAGGCACCGTTTTGAAATTGACATCGTTCGTTTGCAGCATGATCTGCTCTCGGAAGGGCCCGAGTGGAGTTCCCGGAGCCAACGTGAGTACCAGGTTATAATTGACGCGACCACCTCCACGGTTTGTTTCCACCGCTTTGGCTGTTAAAGATGAGTTTTTGGATTGAATTCCTGTGATAGCCCAGTCTTCACGGCCTGCATATGATAATGCAACGGTTGTTTGTGCGCCTTTTCCGACTTCGATAGAACCAAAGTTCGCAGCACCGGGAGTGAAAACAACATCAGTGCGTATATAGGCAGTGATGGGGACACGAATTTCAGCATACTGTGGCGCATCGATAGTGATAATCACGTTCGAATCTTTGCGTCGTTGAAATCGTTTTGTATCCATCTTTACCTGGATGTAACCTTCTTCACCACTTTCCAGAACGCTCTTAGAAGGTTCTGCAGCAGAACATCCGCATGTGGTTCTTACATTGGAAATATGGACCTGATCTTTATAGATATTTTTAATTTTCAGACGGAACTCAGCATCAGAACCTCTGGCAATGACACCGAAGTCGATTTTGTCTTTGTCGAACATCTTCTGTGCCCATTCCTGGCCAAAAGCAGAAGAAGCGCTCAACACAAACAAACACAGACTCAGAATACCAAATCGAAAACTACTCTTTATTAACATTATTGAATCTCATTTCTGCAAAAAAAGAATTAACTTCGATGTATTAAATGAAAGTGGAGATATTGAGATTTGTTAAAAGTAAGCTAATTAACGGACTTGCGACGCGCAATTCACAATTCTTCCATTATACACCCGATAGTGCAGAATCCATTCACAGAGACGTTTCACACTACTTATCAATTCCAGTGTTTACTCACTCGATGGTTTTCTGGAATTCAGAAAATAAGTAGAGCTCGTAACGACTTAAAACTGACGCCAGTATTATAGTTCAATTATGTGTCCGAGATCAATTTTGATATTCAGATCATAAGTTACTGGCTTGTGTGGCAAATACATCAGTCGGCATCGACACTTTCAAAGATGGCAATTTAGTTCTCATTCGAGGAATTGTCAATGTTGTCTATTTCTCTTGAATGGAGCTCATCCTTGGCGGATTAAATAGACTAATCCGACCCGATTCAGACGCGCTGATGGGAATGTTTCGGATGTCACAAACAGTTTCTGTAACTGGTTTTGGGTGAATACTGGTTGCATTTGGATTTTCCCTTAAAACTGGTCGGGATTACTTTAATCGTTCTGCTTTGCCAAGCTGACATGTCATATTTTGACGGGCTTCTCTAATCTGGCCGATTTGGATTCTTTACCTGGCTATAAGGACTCTTAAAGTAGTTTAACTCGAATCCATAAAAACCGGTTTTCTTTGATTTCATGCCCGCATCACTTCTGCGGAGTGATAGGTTTGAAAATAGAGTGTGCTGCGTTGCAAATCACTCTGGCAAATACAACAGACAAGCATGTTTGTTTGTCTGACTGCATGATAAGGGAGATGGGAGATCTTTCGCTATCAGGCCAGCTTGGTTTTCCTTTGTGTAAATCAATTGGTTCGTTTCACACAAAACAAGTAAGAATTTTTAAAATACAGAGTTGATGATTATGAGAGAAGCCAGCGTGCATGCGCTGGCTTCAAGAACCTCAGTTCGGTCTCATTATAATAGGGAGCAATAGGTTAAGATGATGAACAAAAAAACTGCGAAGGCAGGTCTTGCCGGACTGTTGGTTCTGGGAATGGCCTGGATCACGATGCCAGATCGGTTAGAGGCTGGTCATAAGTGTGGAGGTCATTGCAAGAGTGGAAAATGTGGCGGTCTTTTGAAACATGGTAAAAGCGGAGGTGGCTGCAAACATGGTGGTCACTCGCTTTTCCGTTCTAAAAAATGCTGTAGTCCCTGGAGACTGGGACATAAACATAAAGGTGGCTGCCAGGATAATTCCTGTGGCAGTGGATCATTTGTAGATAACTATTATGAAGGAGCCGTGTATGGTATGGGAAATAATACGGGCGGCGGTTGCCGGTCGTGTCAGTCTGGAGGTGGTGTTGCTGGTCCTGATGGGATGGCAGCCGGTGGTGTTGTATCGCCGCCATTAATCGTACAGGGAATGGGGATACATCCCACGATATTACATTATCCGGGAACGATGGGCACCGCTTATCGACGTCCCACACGAACGATGCCTGCAGATGGACCAGAGGGCCATCCTCGTGATGCAGGTTTGGATATTTATGCACCAGGTGCAACGGATATTCGGGTCGTTGCGCTGAATCGTCAGCGTGATGAAATGGTTGGATATCGTGACCCTGCGAATGAAGATATCTGGGAATTTGTTACGAAGCGTCCTTTAATTCCTGGAATTCAACACATTTATCAGGTCTATGCGATTTATCCTGAAACGGGAAATGTTCCCCAGACCCGTCGCGTCCGTTTGATTATGGGACGAATTGTTGAGCTCAGTTACAAACAGAATTAGTGCTGATCACACTTGTTTTGTAGCCTGTTTAGAGCGATTTGAGCCTGTTGTCTCGGACTTCAGGCAATGAAGTACCTTGAGATGAGCTCTAAAGAGTTCCAATTTGTCCCATAACACCCACGCCTTGTTGAGAGCATAGTATTAAATTGAGATGTGAAGACTGGCTATAGGTTAGCCAGAATGATTCCGCTCAGTTATCATGCTTTGAACAGGGCGTGTTTTTTTGTAATAACACTGCTCACTCCTTTCATGACGTCGAGATTTGAAGCAGGCTGATTTGTGGACGAAGTGAAATATCTGAGAATCATCTCAGGCCAGAAACAGGACTGGAACGCGCGACTTCTTAAAGCCTGCCTCTGGGTTTTCAGTTTTCCGTATCGGCTTGTAGTTTCAATTCGTAATCGAATGTTTGACTGGCGTCTTCGATCGATTCAGCGTCCTGCGGTTCCGGTGATCAGTATCGGCAATCTGACAACGGGGGGGACAGGCAAGACTCCTTGCGTCGCGTATTTGACCCAATGGTTTCAACAGCAAGACTTCAAGGTAGCATTGTTGAGTCGTGGGTATCGTGCATTACCGGGTGAGGTGAATGACGAAAAATTATTGCTGGATCGTTTGTGTCCCGGAGTGCCTCATTACCAGAATCCAAATCGATGTGCATCCGCAGCACAGGCCGTTACCGAAGGTGCTCAGCTATTGATTCTGGATGATGGTTTTCAGCATCGAAAGCTCGCGCGGAATCTGGATATTGTCTTAATTGATGCCGAGAACCCATGGGGATATGGATATCTATTACCGCGTGGATTGTTACGGGAACCGAAGTCGTCACTGCAGCGAGCAGACTTTGTGATCCTCACCCGGGCAGATCACTGTTCCCAGGCAGCGCTGGAAAACCTCACTGCAGAAATTGCGAAAGAGTTTCCACGCGACTTGATGGCGCATGCTATTTTTCGGCCTCTGTGTTTGGTGAATTCCGGAGGTCAAACGCAATCACTGGAATCTGTCAGAGGGAAAACGGTATGGGCGTTTTGTGCCATCGGAAATCCCGCTGGCTTTCGGCAAACCCTGGAGAGCGCGGGCTTTCATATCGCCGGGATGCAAATTTTTCCCGATCATCATCATTATTCAAGTGATGAACTTCATCAGATTGGGGCTCAGGCAGCGGATGCTGCAGCAGATTTGATTCTCACCACGGGTAAAGATCTGGTAAAGATAGATGAACAAAAGTTATCTGGCATTCCGGTTTGGTCGGTCGAAATTGGGGCCGAGATTACACAGGGGCGCGCGTCATTTGAGGGGCTTTTGCAGTCTCTTATTTCGGAAGTGTCCTCTGAATGAGATTTCAAAATGGAAACCGATGAGCCCATTTCGCTCGATGTACGTCAAAACCAGTGCCTATCGCAGTGAAACAGACCTTTGATCCGGAAAATTGAGGGAATCCAGATTCATAAATACTTGATTTTGGGCCTTTGTTCTGTCATCCTGAACACAGACCAGAATGCAAACATTGAAGGTTGTTTGTAGAGAATACTGATCTTACCTGTTTTAAACCTGCCCAAAATAGGGGTCATGTGTCTAGAATACGTGTCCCTGTGCCTTCCCCCCACTGTGGTCTGTTCAATCAAAATTCAAATAGATGAGGTGTTTTAATCATGCAAAAGAGAAACTTTAGCCCGATTTTTGTCGTAGCTTTCCTGATTTCTGGTATGAGTTTACTTGTGCCTGCAGATGTTTCTGCCGCTGGTTGGGGATCAGTCACAGGTCAGTTCGTATTTGATGGAGAAGTACCTAAGCCAGTCGTTCAGCGCAAAAAAGGTGATCAAGCTGTCAAAGATCCTGCCGTTTGTGCTGCGGATCTACATTACAATAATGATCTGGTGATCAATCCCGAGAACAAAGGGATTCAAAATATCTTTATGTATATGAGAAGAGCGAAGAGCGTTCATCCGGACTTGAAGTCTTCTAAACAAAAAACGGTCGTCTTCGATCAGAAGGGCTGTACTTTTTACCCACACGCACTGGTGGTTCGAACTGACCAGGAAGTAATTGTAAAATCAGCTGATGCTGTGGCTCACAATACGCATACCTTTCCACTCAAGAATCAGGCTGTGAATTTTATTCTGGCTCCCAATGATCGAGTGGGGAAAAAAGTTGCCAACCCCATTCCCGAAATTTTGCCAACGCAGGTAAAGTGTGATATTCATCCCTGGATGACGGCTTACTGGTTTGTCTGTGATCATCCCTATGCGGTTGTGTCTGACAAAGATGGAAAGTTTAAGATTGAAAATCTTCCTGAAGGTGAAAATGATTTCCGTATCTGGCATGAAAAAGTTGGTTATGTGGAACGCAAATTTACCGTCAATATTAAAGCAGGGGAAACACTTGACTTGGGAGAGATTAAAGTCGATCCTGCCAAGTTCTAATAAAAATTTGCTGTCGTATTGAACATGCGAGTGAGAGGACACGCCTAACAGGGCGTGTCCTTTTTAGCGTCATTTTACTGTTGCTGAGGATGGTGAGGTCGTCAACCATGCAAATGCCTCGCGGTTTGATCACTCTGATTCTGTTGGGAACGATTTGTTTCCCTGCAAAGCTCAGTCTGGCTCAACCGGAGCAACCAGATACTCTTCCAAAATTTCGTGAATCTGTTTCCTTAGATGTGAACAATGCGGTTCTCAAAAAAATGGGATCTGTTCGCGATTATTTGTCAGAGCAACAGTGGAAAGATGCTGTCGACGTATTAATTCAGGTTTCTGACGAATATGGCGACTCGCTTTATCCAGAATCTACGGGACTGTATCTACGAGTCTCAGAATACTGCCAGAATTTGCTGGCAGGTTTTCCCCGTGAAGCAATAGCCATCTATCGCGAAAAAGCAGACCCTCGCGCCAAGCGCTGGTTTGAACAGGCTCTGGCTGAATCTTCACAGCAACCATTGTTGAATATTGTCGAACAGGCTTTGATGAGCAGCTATGGAGATGACGCCTTGTATCGACTAGGTGAGTTAGCCTGGGAACGTGGGGCGCTTTCACAAGCTCGATTCTATTGGAGAAAGCTGATTCCTGCAGCTGGTGCAAAACAACAAAATCTTGACACCGGTGTGTTCCTGTATCCAGATACAGATTTACCAATACCAGAGATCCTGGCGCGGTTGATCCTGGTTAGTTGTTTTGAGGGAGAATTCAAACGGGCTCAATTTGAGCTGAGTGTGTTTAGTGAGAGATATCCAGACGCCTCTGGATTTCTGGCAGGTAAGCAGGGGAATCTTGTCGCAATATTATCGTCGGTTCTAAAAGATCGAGCAGCGGTTTTGCTGCCTGCGACACGACTGGAAATGCAGACATTTGCCGGTCATCAGACACGTAATTATCGGGCAGGAAAGAAAATTGATGTCGGAGCAGTCGAGTGGACCTTTCCGATTCCCACTACCGAGTATCCGGGGTATGTCCGTAAACCCGCGTTTGAAAAACTTGTTCCCCCGCGTTTTTTTCCAGTAGTGTATCGAGAACATGTTTTTATTAACGACGCTGATCGAATCTATGCTCTGAATTGGAAGAGTGGGCTGCCAGCCTGGTCTACTGCTAAAGATGCCAGCCCGGTAATCTATCCATCCAGAATTGAGGGGACACCCCGACGTCCATTTCGTCCTGTGGTGGGAGTTCCCCGGTTCACAATGACGGTTGCAGAAGGCCAACTTTATGCGCGGATGGGAAGTCCGGTCACTTCCATTGCTAAAGATGAACGGCTGGGGTTATTTTCAGAGTTGGTTTGTCTTGACCTGGATCATGGGCAAGGGAAACTGCTATGGAAAATATCCTCTTCCGAATTGCGCGAACAGAATTTTGTCTGGTCTTTTGAAGGTACCCCCGTCGTTTCAGGAAGCAGACTGTTTGTCGTATTGCATCGTGGATTTCCCGAAGTGCAAACGAATGTGGCCTGCTTCTCGACGGAAACGGGAGAGTTGCTTTGGAATCAGAAAGTTTGCCTGGCTTTAAGAAATATCGAAGAGGGTGTTAACTATATCAGTCATCTGCTGCTGACATTTGCGGAAGGACAGCTTTATCTTTCGACAGATATGGGAGCGATTGCTTCCCTGGCTTCCCGTGACGGAAAAATTAATTGGATCGTCACATATCCCTCACGCGAGGGAATAGGTAAGAATGCGTTAAGCGATCATATGGTCGCCGGTCTGGCGCCGTGCCTGTATGATCGTGGAACTTTGTTTGTTACGCCACAAGACTCTCAGCAGTTAATGGCGATCGACGCAGATTCCGGGTTATTACTCTGGCAACGGGAGTTGACTGAGCAATTCAGGAATTTATTGGGAGTGAATCAATCGACGCTGATTGCAAGTGGGAATCAGCTTTTTGGAATCGATCGGGTAACGGGAGCCGTTCGATGGAAGATTGGCTATCAGGACCCGGAAGGGTTTGGTTATGGTCGTGGTATTTTGGCCGGTGAGCATGTGTATTGGCCTCTACGGGAAGAAATACTGGTTGTCGATGCAGCGCAGGGTTTCCTGAAACAAAAAATTGCTCTGCGCGATTTGCATGGAGAACCGGGGGGCAATTTAACCGTCGTCGGCGAGCGGTTGCTGATTGCATCGCCGCAAAAAATAACCGCTTTTGGAAATTATGGAAGAGTGCAATTTGATGCAGAGAAAACAATCTCTGCACTGTTAACCAGGTAAGTAACCATCAATAATGAACTGGTCAGATGTCAGTTTGATCAACTATCTAAAACTTTAAGAGCAAGGCGAAAGACATGAAGATATCTTTTAGTAAAATTTCAACTTCGTTGTTGAGTCTCGTATGTATGTGTGGCTTAACGACAAGTGCTTCTGGTCAAATTTCCGAACCCCCTGGTAATGTATCTGTTGGCGATTCCGCACCCGCTTTTACTGCCGTGGATGATCAGGGTAAAGGCTGGAAATCGACCGACTATGTTGGCAAAAAAATTCTGGTGGTTTACTTTTATCCAGCCGATATGACTGGCGGATGTACCAAACAGGCTTGCGGCTTTCGTGATGATATGAAACAACTGCAGGGTAAAGGCGTGGAGATCATCGGTGTGAGTGGCGATGGGGTTCGAAATCATCAACTCTTTAAAAAAGAATATGATTTGAATTTCACTTTGCTAGCCGATGAAGATGGTGGTGTCGCCAAGAAATTTGGTGTGCCTTTGAAGCCTGGTAGTTCAATTAAGCGGACCATTGATGGTAAGGAAGAGACATTAAAACGAGGTGTCACAGCCGCCCGCTGGACTTTTGTAATCGATAAAAAAGGGAAGGTTGTTTTAAAGAATACGAAAGTTAAAGCTGCCAATGACAGCAAAGCGATTCTGGATGTGGTCAATAAGTTGAAATCGTAATCTTGATTTACGCAATGGAAATTGAATGCATAAATCGATAATTCGCCTGTAGCTCACCTGCAAATATGGTCATTCGTACTCGATAGTGAATGTACGGACGGCATACAATTGATTTTGTGGGTGAGACTGCAGTTTGACAGGCAATTCAATCGGGATAACTTTATGATTTTCATTCATCATAATATAAAATTGCTGGCATTCGCCGTTTGGCCTGTGCTGTCTCTGATTATGCTGATGGGGTGTGAAAAATCAGACCAACCTGCGAATGCGGTTTCGAACAGGGATTTAGAGATTTCTGTTACGGTTTCCGATGATGCAGCTGATGCAGCCACTTCCGAAATCAGTGAAACAGATGAAGAGGTATTCCTATCGGGGATGGCGGTTGGTGCCGTGCCTCTTCCGTTTGAAGTCGACGATGTAACCGGCCCGAATAAGGGCAAATACCTCTGCTATCGCTGTTTATACGGAGGGCGGCCTGTGGTTGGTATTTTCGTACGCGATCTGGATGAGAACACGCAGACTTTGATTAAAAAAATTGACCAGGAGGTTGCCGCACATCAGGATAAAAAGATGGCTGCCTTTGTTGTGCTGTTAACGGATGATCCTCAATCCACAAAACCAGAGTTGGAAAAAATTGCCCTCGATAACGAAATCAAAAATGTCCCTTTGACTGTATTTGAAGGAACAGCTGGTCCTGAGGGATATCTGATTACTAAAGAAGCAGCGGTGAATGTGATGATGTGGGTAGGCGAGGTGAAAGCGAACCGAGCGTATACGCAGGGGCAATTAAATGAAGCGGGAATTCAGGAAATTATTGCGGACGCCAGATTGATAGTGAATTCGCCCTGACTCCACCGAGATCAGACAGGCTAATGTGTTTGGTGCCTGTACGAAGCTGTTTTTGAATGCTCTTTTTTTGGAAGTGAAATTTAGTTTTTGCCTATGGCCTCTCAATCTCATCAAGCCCGATTTACCGGATATCACAATCACTTCTTTTCGATCGTGGTGATTGTCCTGGTCAATTACATACTCACAACGGTTCCTTGCTTTGCACAGCCTTTACTCTATGGGGATGCGTCCCAGACTGATTTACATAGCCTCTTTCCGACGAGCCGTCTCTATTCCAAGAGTTTCAATGATGCGGTGAAATTGATTGGGGAGAAAAAGTATTCAGCAGGGATCCCTGAGCTGCAGGCAGTGGTAGATGCGCCAGAAGACTATGTTTCAACTAATAAAGGTCAAAACTTTCTTAGCCTGAAACGTATGGCTCTACAGACCATTGCTGATTTACCAGAAGAAGGCAAACGATTTTATTCGCTGCAATATGGTCCCACAGCAGAGCAGCTTTTTAATCAAGCGATGGCTCAGAATGATGTCGCACTTTTACAAGAAGTAGTGCGCCGATATTTCTTTACTAAAGCAGGAGCTGACGCCACTGATGCCCTGGGGGCTTATTATTTTGAGCGAGGTGATTTCCGGGCTGCGATTCAGCAGTGGGAAACGCTCATTCAACTGCATGCTCTGCCTGATGCGAAGGAACTCAATCTGACGTTCAAATTGTCCGTTGCCTGGTTTCACCTGAGAAATGCGGGGAAATGTCGTCAGGCGTTAATGAAACTGGCACGTTTGAGTTCTGGAAAGACTTTTGAATATCCAAATGGTACAAAAGTAACATTGTTTCTCAAAACAGAAAACCCGGTAGAATGGTTAGCTGGTCTCGTGGGAAGTTTGGATCTCAGAGCGGCACAGGAACAAAAGAACTGGACGATGTACCGTGGCAGCCCTTCGCGATTATCGTCGGCTGAATTTGCTGTACCTTCCGCCCAACCTGTCTGGCGTTATTCAACCATACAGGATTCCTCTCGTATTGATCAGAAAGAAGGGCCACAACTGGAGGAACTGCTTCAGAAACTTGGTAAACATCGTCGTGAACATCTCGAAGGAGTTCTGCCCGCTGCCAGTCCATTGGTGATCAATGATAAGGTTATCTTCAGGACACACCGTAATCTGAAGGCGGTTTCCTTATCAACGGGTAAACTAAGCTGGGAAACTTCTACTTCGAATGCACTCTATCAGGAGTTATTAAAAGATCCGCAAAACAGGGACGAGGAATTTTTAGGACCGCCTCGGACTCCTTTAGAAAATTATTTAGCGCAGCGTGCCTGGCAAGATTATACCGTCGGGCATCTAAGCACTGATGGAAATCTGGTTTACTGTGTGGAAAAAGTGGGGTTCATTGCCGGGTTTTATCATTTCAGCCGGCTCGATTCAGAGAATATTCTGGTCCCAAAATCATTTAACCGTCTGATGGCTTTTGAATTGGATTCGGGAAAATTTGCCTGGGAATTAGGCGGCCCCCGGTTGCAGAATCCCATTAATTATTCCGGACACTATTTTCTCGGTCCACCATTGGCGCTGAACGGAAAATTATATTGTCTGGCAGAGGAAGGGCGTGAATTCCGCTTGCTGGTTTTGGATGCGCGGACAGGAAAAACACTTTGGACGCAATCATTATTCCGTAGTGAGAATCCTATTGCACGTGATTTTACCACAGATCGTCGACCGATGGACTATGTTCGCCGCAGGTTGGGTTTGAGTCCTTCTGCCGCACACGGTGTCATTGTCTGTCAGACTGGCGCCGGCTGTACGGTAGGCATTGATGCCGTGACGCGTAGAATGCTTTGGAGAAAAATGGATGTCGACGAAGAAGGGGTTTCACCTTATGCTGCTTTTTCGCGAGCGACCAGTCAGAATGAAGAAGGCTGGGCTGAGTTTACACCGGTGATTTTTGATGACCGTGTGCTGATTTATTCACGTAAGTTACAAAATATTCAATGTCTGAATCTGTTTGATGGAAGATTATTGTGGTCTCGACCCCGTCAAAGAAACCTGTTTATCGCTACGATTCATAAAGGGAAGATATTATTGGTCGGCAATGACCAGATTGATGCGATCAAAACCAGTGATGGATCGCCTGCCTGGCCGAAAGCACGTCCCATTGCAGCACCCACGGGCCGTGGAATTGTGGTGAAAAATACGTATTTACAACCAGTTGAGACCGGTGAGATTCTGAGTGTTCGTCTTGATGATGGTTTGATTCTTGCACGCTCACGAATCGAAACAGACACATTACCCGGCAATCTTGCCGCAGCCCAGGGAATGCTTGTCTCTCAAAACGAAACAGAGGTGGTTGGGTTCCAATCAATAGATACTATCTGGAAGCAGATTCAGCTTGCGAGTCAATCCACGAAACCTGATGATTTAGCATTGTCTGAGCTGCTACGTGGCGAACTCGATCTGTTTGCCGGCGATGTAGATCTGGCGATGAAAAAAATTGATCGATCGATTCAAATCAAACCCACATTACGCGCCAAAAAACTGTATGCAGATATGTTGCTGGAAAGTTTGGATCATGTGTTCGATCAGAACCAAAATCAATTATCCAAAATGGAGAGTTTGCTGGTTGACGATGATCAACGCAAGCGGTTCTTCCAGATTCTAGCGCGCCATTATCAGCAGGAAGGTAATCTGGAAGCGGCTCTTCAAAATTACCTTAAGCTGTCACAACTCAAGAATGTGCTCAGTTCTCAAAAAATGAAAGGGGGTTCGTTTGTACGCACGGATCGCTGGATTCGTTCCCAGTTGGAATTTATAACCACGCATGCTTCGGATAAAGAACGCGATCTAATTAGATCTTTCTTTTCCACATATCATTCAGAAATACTGGTAAACGCCGATCAGGAAACATTGGAACGATTTCTGCAATGTTGCGGAAATTTGCCGGAGACACAGCAGGTACGAGTGACTCTGATAGGGCATTTGGAGAAATCAATTCAAGTCGGTTCGGTAGATGAACAGTCTCAGTTGCACCGTCGTTTAATGCAACATCTGGAATATCTCAAGCAAGCAAAACAACCTGTGATCGCCGCGTTTGCTACCGCAAAACTAGCTGAGAGCTATCTGGAGAAAAAACAATATCTCCAGGCGAACGAGTTGATTCAAGAGCTGAGCACACGCTGGCCTGATGTCATTTGCATGGATGGGAAAACATCGTTGCAGTTATCGCAGCAATGGATGTCATCGCCGGAATTCCAGAAATGGCAAACCCCTTCTACTAACTGGCCCGCGTATCCAGCTCAGGTGTATCGCAGCGAACAATCAAAAGGGCAGAATACTTCTTTACCTGTAGAGATTGTCGGACTATCAAATTCCTTCTTTAACAATTATCGGCTCGAAATCGGCCCGGCCAAGGAATTTCTTTTGGCATACGATGGTCAGGGAAACCGGCAGTGGTCCTTTTCATTAGAACGAGCGGGGATAGATGTTCCTCGTCAATCTTCTTTTTCCGCCAGAGTATATCAGCATTATCTGGTAGTAAATTTCGGCTCTCATTTTTTCGTGTTGGACACATTAAATCGAGATGCAACCAATCAGCCCGTCTTCTTGTGGCAGCAGAGACTCATTGCCGGTCCACCCAGTATTCGCGATTATATTTCGATTGAGCGAAAGGGAGTCGCTCCGGTTTTGCGCGAGTTTCTCACAAGAAACTCTGATCGAGAATTGCTCGGACGGATTGGCACAATTAATGAAGAGTTTATCTGCTATCAGGTTGCCGATGAATTGATCGCAGCCGAGTTGTTAACGGGCAAAGTTCTATGGAAACGTCAGGGGACCGTTACGAATAGCAGTCATTTTGGTGATGCCAAACATGTCTTCGTGATGGCATCTGATGCGCGTTTTGGTCCCCGCGATGTTGTATTGAGTGGGCAGAGTGGTGAAGATCTCAGATCGTTGAAATTGGACCAGGGGGAAATTCCCAAGTTTGCTTTCGAACGTTACTTACTGACACTGACTCCAGATGCTGATAATATGCTTCGCCTGCGTTTAAGAGATCTGACAACTGATAGTGAAGTTTGGGGTTTTCAATTAAGCGCGTCCACGACTTTTACGTTGGGGCAAAGTGGTGATGTTGCGATGATCAATCCCAATGGGGTTATCTCTGTTCTGGATTTAAGGACTGGCGAAAAGAAAGTGGAAGTCAAAGGTAATCCGGCAGCTAACATCACCAGTTTACTGATGCTGAAAAATTCGAGGCAATATCTGTTTTTTGTCAGTTACAAATATAATTTAAAACAGGGGGTCTCTTATCGGACGTTATACTCTTCGTATGCTTTTAGTGGTTTCGTGTATTCCGTGGATCGAAAGACGCGCCGGCTGACGTGGTCACTGCCTTTGGAAGGCCTTCAGGGTTTGGATCTCTCGCAATTTATTGATCTCCCTGTTTTGACGTTTGGCATTCGTAAATTCAAGGGAACGCCTTCCAGCGCTGGAACACTAGTAGATTTACAGGTAGTCGATTTACGAAACGGAGAGATTGTTTTAAAGGAAACCGCTCGCAGCAATCGACTGCGGATCTGGGTTGTGCCTGATGTAGACCAGAAAAGCATTGTGATCGAACCGTTTCAGATCAGGCTGAGTTTTGAAGAACCGCCTGTCGCTGCGAAAAAACCTGAGTAGTTCGACAGATCAATCATGATGACTGTGAATGCGCTAATAGCGATCCTGATCATCATCGTCATCATCAAACTCCATGTCATCATCTTCGTCTTCCCGATCCGGATGTATGGGGCTGTCAGGCGAGAAAAAGAAGTCTCCCAATCCCATGGGCATCATATTCCCGCCGAGGTTTTGTTTTCGTTTTTCTGAGAGCGATTCCAGATCGAGTGCATCATCGCCTAGACAGCTTTTGAGTGATTCCAGCCAGTAGACATCCTTACTGAGTGGATGATCTTTATCCTGGGCGGCTCGTTTCAATGCCAGTCGCAAAACATTAATTCCATCGCGTGTCGAGAAATCCAGTTTCAGACTGTGTGACTGCTGCAGAAAATCAACGGTTAGATCCAGCATATGTTCGTTGGCAAAGGGAAGGTGATATTTGAGAATCATCTTTTCGTCTTCGCGATTCGGATGCTCCAGAGAAATGCTGGGCTGCAAACGGCTGAGAATATAGTCTGGGATTTCAAATGTCGATTCATCTTCATTCATGGTGACGGCGCAACGAAATTCCGGATGAGCGGGGATTGTCACACCTGCCACGATCGATTCTATATAGCGACGATGATCAAGCAACGGTGCGAGACTGGCCCATGATTTTTCATTCATGCGGTTGCCTTCGTCGAGAACACAAATCCCGCCTCGAATCATTGCGCTGACCAGCGGAGAAGTGTGATAAGCGATCTTGCCACTCTCGGCCAGTACTGGAGTAATCAGTAAATCTTCCGGCCTTGTGTCTGCAGTACATTGATAAATGTAAAGTTCCTGGTCTCGTGTTCTGGCACCAGCGATGGCGAGAGAGGTTTTTCCTATTCCAGGTGTCCCTACCAGTCGCGGTGTTAAGGGCATGTCTTTTTCATCAATCACCAGCCAACACGCCAG
>Ga0075117_1001193_pt1 | contig 16163 bp, 11 predicted proteins | sample AntAceMetag02UKJ_FD_69789 | JGI IMG/M metagenome (GOLD analysis project Ga0075117, IMG submission 69789) | Saline lake microbial communities from Ace Lake, Antarctica - Antarctic Ace Lake Metagenome 02UKJ | ecosystem: Environmental > Aquatic > Non-marine Saline and Alkaline > Saline | place... | reverse complement strand
ATCAGTTATTTTAGTTGTCGCTGAGGGGAACTTTTAATTGTCGCTCAACATGGAGCTGTGTAAACAGTGGGCTTGTCGCTTGTATCCTGAGGATTATCATTTATTTACCGGAGGCCAATCAGCTTGGCCATGATGGCTTCGTTTTCTTCCCAGATTGGTTTTTCAGTTTTTTGCTCCGGTGTTTCCACAGATTCGATTGCCTCGCGAAGCATTTTGAGGCTCGGTTTAGCATACACTTGTGTCGTCTGCAAGGAGGCATGGCCGAGCAGACGTGAAACAAGTGGCAAACTTACTCCGTTCTGGTACAGTTGCGTGGCTCGTGTCCTTCGGAACATGTGTGGGTGCACATGGTCAGGCACCGATGGGCAGACCTTCTTTGCCTTCCGTGCATATTGCCTTACAAACCGTTCAACGTTTCCTTCCGATATCATGCCAGCAACGTTTTTGATGATTGTAAAAAAGAGTAAATCCGTTGGTGAATTCCCTCCTGGATGGTAGGCGGAAACATATTGGAACAGATGATTTGCGGTTCTTACCGAAATAGGAATAATCCGCTGTTTGCTACCTTTACCAGTGACCCGAATATATGGATTGTCCCCAGCAATAACCGCGTCGGAAACATGCAAACCAAGGATTTCGGCTAACCTGGCCGCGCTATCGTACATCAAGACCATGATGGCTCGATCTCGAAGACCCATTTTTGAGTTGGGTGGTTGTCGAAGTATTGTAGCCATAGCATCTTCCGGGATCACCACCTTCTCGGTACGGGGAACCTTACAGCTCGGAACTCTTCTGATTACCAACTCAATTGATTGTAACGAGACGTCCTTGTCTGCTGCGAATGTTGCGTATGACTTCAGAGTTGCCAGTCGCTGGTTTCGTGTCCCGGGTTTACACTTCAATTCCCTGAGATAATCCATAAATCTCAAGACGCATTCCCTCGTACATTCTGCAAATGTAAAAACCCCGATGGATTTTCCGAGGACAAGAAGAACGTACCGTCTAAACAATGAAAGGGCATCACGGTATGATTCCACGGTGTGCGGGCTTCTTCCGCATTGCTTGGGCAAATATACTTCCAGGTATTCATAAGTCATGGAGAAAAACAGCGGATCTTGTTGATGATTATTCCTCATAACTCACCACCTCGGGAATGATGCTGTCGGATATAGCATCATGGCAGCGAACGATTGAAAAACTCTGCTCAATCGTGTGGAAATAGTACTGTGTCTCCATGATCGATGAATGACCGAGATATCGACTAAGGTACGGCATCATGGTGTTGGTGTCTACGCCTGCTTCCATCCATTCATTCATCTTATTCACGACGAATGTGTGCCGAAGGCTCTGAACGGTGGGTTTCTTGTCGATCGTTGTGGCGGAAGGTGTCCTTTCCCAGAATTCTCCGAACTTCTTGTCAACCGAAGTCTTACGAATAGCCTTGTCAGGATACCTGCCGGGGAAAAACCATTCGCGATCAGGTATCTGCTCCTGCATCAATGTGTCGTAGGCCTTGCACATAGCCAAGACATCAGTGGACGGAAACACAAGTCGATCCTTGTTGCCTTTGGATTGCAAAATCTTTATACACCCATTCTGAAAATCAACGCATTCACGTGGTAGATAGCAGCCCTCAGAAAGGCGAAGACCACAACAGTAGAACAGTCGGAATAGAACCTGGTAGACAGGCACCAGTCTACGGAACATCGGCTGTGGTGGCATATATGCATCGACAACCGAATAAAAGCTTTGCAGCTCCTCTTTGGAGAATATATGCGGCACTGCCACTGTCTCCGAAGCGTAATGCTTTGGTATATATGGATTCTTCCCGAGTGATTTCATATACAGCGCGAGCTGCCGTACGAAAGACACCCTTTGATTTCGATAGTTTTTCCCTTCCTCTTTCCGCTGGATTGCCCAGTCCATTACCAAATCTCGAGTTATCGTAGCGGTCGTATGGCTATGATCAATACAAAATTGGTCAAATGACTTGAGGATGTATGCCTCATACTCGTAGAGATAACCGCACGCCCGTTTTTGTTGAATAAATCCTGTGATGTAGCTTCCGAGTACACTTTGATATTCTCTCATTTCAGCCCTCCAGCGAGTTCAATACCAGCAAGGCCGATTGCGCATTTCCGTAATTTCGGACCGTCAGTGGCTAGATATTTATCAACTGCCGAATCGCTTGCATGTCCCAGAGTTGCGGAAATTAGTGAAGTGGTGTTTCCAACAACAAGAAGATCTGAGGCGAAGGTTCTTCTGGCTATATGCAGACCCCTCACATCAATTGCAGACCGCTTTTGCCCAAGAATTTTTACTGTGGCGTAATAACAAGAAGAAGGATCCAGGCCAGTGTAGGGATGTTTCAATGTTACAAAAACGTTTTTCACCTCGCACACCGGGCGACCCTCAAGGATATATTTTATGAGGAGATTGCTCACTTCCACAGGAAGTGGCAAGGTCAAAGGGACTCCTGTTTTTTGCTGAGTGAGAGAAAGCGTTCGCGATTTCCATGAGATATTGGATAGGTAAAGATTGCAGATGTCAACGGATCGGAGGCCCATACGAAGGGCAAGCATCACCATCGCAGCTCTTCTGAGCTCGGAAGGGGTTGTACTTCCTTGGCAAAATCTCCTGATCGTATCAGTCTGTTCTTTAGACAAAACTGTGACGATAGATGTCTTGCTTGCCTTCTCGGTTGGGAATGCCAATTCCAACGTATCCGCCACCAAGTCCTTCGCTGCCAAGAACCGGACAAAGCCCTTGATCCTATACATATAGGCGTTTTTACCTTCAATAGTTCGATGCTTGGCTTCTATATGATATGCCTTCACAATTTCTGGAGTAATGAAGCCAATATCGATGATACTTTTTGAAGAAAGATATAGGAGGAATTGAGTGCACGCGATCGCATCCATTTGCAATGTCGATGCTTGAATACCATCGCTCCTTCTCCTGTTGAGATAGGATTCAAGCAGATGCCGATAACAATCTGGCACCTGGTATTTATTTGGTGTATCGTCATATTCAAACCGTACGGTGGTGACAATTCCGTTTTGCATCGCATGATCCACCAAATAGAGAGCTCTCCGGAGTATAAGGAATTTGATTCTAGGGATTTTTGGCTTCAGGAAATTGAGCCATATCTTGGCATTCTGGCGAGAATACTCAAGGCCCATTCCCTCTAGATATTCTCTGAATTTTTTGGTGGCCCTCCGGAAATCTTTGTGGACTGTTTTAGAAAAACCGTTTTCAAAAAAGTAATCAAAAACGATCTGAACCGCGTTGTCGTACTGCTGATACATGAGAAAACCTCCTATGGCTTTCTTCAATGATGCTTTGAGTACCCTTCCATAACAAACGTAATCCTCAGGATTCAGGCAACAAGCTCAACGCTCACAGGGGTCCTGAGAGGGTTGACAGAATCCTGAGGATTAAAATATCCTGAGCATAAGGTCCAGTTATTATCTGGTTCAACCAGTGGATCGTCGATGAATACCGTCAGCTCCTTCCAATTTCGCAGTGTGTAATAAATTGCCTTGCTCAGCTTGCCTGTCGGTGTGAACTTATGGGTAAAGTCATCCAGCTCAGCTTTCAACTTGGCAAGCAATGGCGCTGTTTCCTTTTGGCGCATTTCCAGCCGTTGTTCACCGGTGTAACCAGCCTTATCAGCTGCTCGCTCAAGAGCATAAAGCCTGGTTATGGCAGCAAGAGCGCGTGCGGTAATCGTTTCTGGGTTAAGTGCTTTGAGATCGGGCAATCCTTTGACCACTTCCAGGTATTTTCGACGAACATGCACCCAGCAGAGAGCATGCGTAGCACCCTTGTTATGCTCACGACCTTCCAAAGGGCTGCCTTTAAGAAAATTATACCCACCATAATCGTCGGTGACGACAGTGCCCTTATAGCCGTCGAGCAAGTCCCTGGCCACATGCCCACCTCGGCTGGGCGCGTAATAAAAGAAAATAGTCGGTTTGGGTTGTCGGGCTTGCAAAACCCACATATAGGATTTCGCCTTGTTTGCGCGACCCTTCTCTCTATGAACGCGGTTAGACGTCTCATCTATTCCCAGCCAAGGAGCAGCCTTGATTTCCTTAAGTAGCATTCGCCACAGCACATCCAATTTTTCGCCGAGCCTGACCATCCAGCCACTCATGGTTTTTCGTGATATGTCGATATCCAACCGTTTGAAACGACGTTCCATTCGGTATAGCGGCATGGAATCGATGTATTTGAGGACCACCAGGAAGGCAAGCAGGCCAGGAGTCGCAAGCGTTTTGGGCAGCAATTGCTTGGGCATCCGCGCGATGCTCACCGTGGGCCCCTCGTCGGCGACATTCTCACACGCCTTGCAGGCGTACTTGGGGCGAATGTGACGATAGACAATTACCTTTTCAGGCACGATATCGATCTGCTCGGACACATCCTCACCGATGGCTGTCTTTTGGCTCCCGCAATGACACACTTTTTCCTGTTCCGACAGGTCATGAACAAGCTCAACGCGCGTGAAATGTTCCGGGATGGGCTTGCGTTGCCCTTTTTTTAACCGCTTGTGTGGCTCTACCGTTGTGGTCTTGGGCTCGGGTGCAGCTGAGGATGTTTCACCTGATTCGAAAAGACCCAACTGGCCCAGGGCTTCCAGTGTTTGCAGACGCTCACTTCGCTGCCCGAACATTTGAGCCTGGAGAATGCGATACTTTTCATGCAGAAGTGTTATCTCCTGATGAAAGGCCAGGATCATTTTTTGGAGTTGTTCGATGTCACGGGGAAGTGCTGCAATATCCATGACTTAATTGTATGAATACTTTAGGCGTAAAGTCAATAAGTATATTGTTGCCAATACTTTAGGATCGCGAATAATAACAAGGTCGAACTACACCGACCTTGGGTTGTCCAGTCGCTGATGCGCTTGCGCAATGTCCAAACCGTCGAGAAGCCAGCCAAGTGAATTCTGATCTATTTCCTGAACTTCTCGCTCGTTGGAGGGCCATTTAAAGCGACTTTTCTCTAAGCGTTTATGCCAAAGACAGAAGCCATTACGGTGCCAATAAAGGATCTTGATGATCGAACGCACTCTGTTGCTGAACACAAAGAGATCACCCAGAGTAAGGTCGCCTTTAAGCTCGTGTTCGACGAGAACAGAAAGGGAGTTTATCGATTTACGCTTATGCGCTGCAGCGCATAAGCGGAATTATGCGGAGCTGCATGTTATGCGGAGCTGAAGGGGGAGATCGTGCATTTACCATGCCTTTGGGAGGATTTTTACTCTGCATAACGAGCATCCTTTTTGACCGAGTCTAATAGTCTCATCAGCTCATCAGGTTCCCGAAAGTGACCACGTTTAAGTACTGGTGAGGTTCCCCCAGCGAGGGCCTCAAGCTTTTCAGTGGGATCAGCTCGCAGATATACTTCTGTGCTTTGTAAACTGGTATGACCCAGCCATAAAGCCACCTTTCGGATATCGCGAGTTGCCTGTAACGTGTGCATAGCGCAGCTATGTCGAAGAACGTGAGGGGATATTCTCTTCTTTTCAAGTGAAGGCTGCTTCAGACACGCGACCTCCACGTGCTTTGCAAGAATGTACTCAAATCCCGAGCGTGTCATTGGTCTACCGCGGGCATTAAGGAAAAGCCTGGAGGATTGGCTCAAGAAGCGGACAGAGAGCCAACTTTGGAGAGCCGTGGCTGTTTCTTTCCATAATGGCAACACCCGCTCTCTCCTGCCCTTTCCATGGACGTGAATTGTTGGATGCGGCTTTATTTGGATCTCGTCGAGGTCCAACCCAATAAGCTCTGAGACCCGAAGTCCCGCTGCAAAAGCTAGATGCAACATGGCCCGGTCTCGAATACCTATCAGAGCGGAAGGGTTCGGTGCATCAAGCAATGCTTGAATTTCCGCCTTGGTCATGTAGTCCACCAGGCGATCATCGGTCTTTTTTTGTGGCAGTGCATGAATCTGGCGAGCTTGATCAAGGCAGGAAGGTAACCGATATTCAAGAAAGCGAAAAAACGCATTGATAGCAGCCAATCGTGCATTTCGTGTCCTGGGTGAATTGCCTCGATTTTTCTCCAGATGGTCGAGAAAGGCCAGAACCATGGGAGCATCCAAGCTCTCAAGCTCAAGCTTTGAAGGCAGACATTTCTGCTGCCGGGCAACAAAGTCAATAAAAAGCTGGAAAGCGTAAGCATATGTTTCACACGTACGTGGACTTGCTCCCCGTTCTCTTGGGAGATGGTCACGAAGGTAAGCACTGAGGTAGGGGGCAATGGCTGTCATGGCTGGTACCCCTGGAATAGACTTTCCCCATCCAACGATATCTGGGACATCAGCCGTGGCGTTGCTTGCAGGTACCAGTAGGTATCAGAGATATGTGCATGACCAAGATAAGTACTCAAGCCCACCATGTGGCGTTTGATGGCTTCTGAATCACCTATGCACTGTTCGAGCGATCGGACGGCAAATGTATGCCGAAGGTCATGAAGGCAGGGGCCGGGATGCCCTGGCCCTTTTCGGAACCCAAGATTGCGTAGAAGGGCAAGGAAAACGTGGTTCACCGTGACATAGCTAAAAGAGGTGCCCCGCTGGGAAACGAACACCGAATCAGACTTGGTGCGACACCTTTTACGATGAGTGAGATATTGTTCCAGTACATGCATCGTGGTTTCATGCAACGGAACCAACCGTGATTTCCGAAATTTGGTTTCGCTAACGATCAACCCGTCTGTAGTTATATCCGCAAAGGTCAAGGCCAAGGCCTCTGAGCTACGTAGACCGGTAGCCGCTAATAATCCAAACATGGTGGAAAAGGTGGCGGGTCGGATCGTGCCTGCCGGGGGAAGCTGCTTGGCCGCTTGTATCAGGGCCAAAACTTCATCGGTAGTGAATATATGCCGAATACACCGTTGAAAAGAAAGCTGGCCGAACAAGCCTGAGGGCGGAACCTGGTGCCGTTCATCTTCTGTCTGCATTACCAGGGCAAAACGGCGAACTGTCAGCAAGCGGTTTCTTTGTTGTTGCGGACTCGGGGCTTTCCCTGCCCAATCTATTACACTCTGTGAATGGACGACTGGTTCCCCACGAGCTTCGGCAAAAGAGGCAAAGTTGTTTAGTAGCCCACTTTGGACTCGGTATTTGAAACCCAGGTCGCGATGATGTTGTACATATCGCTTTACGTCCTCCTTTAACATGACGTACCTCCTGGCCAAGGCTGTGCAATCCGTTCAAGCATTGGAATGTTGACTTTCGCATAATGAGTGGTCGTGTTTATTGAACGGTGGCGCAAAACGGTGGAAATTGTATCCAGGGAGGCCCCCCCACGAAGCATGGCAGTCGCGGCGGAGTGGCGTAACAGGTTTGCTCCATAGGAGGGTGGGTTAGCAATACCCGCTTTTAACAAGGCAGAACGCACGACACCGGACACCGTTGATGATTTCGGAATAGCTCGGTAGGGGGCGTTTAAGCATAAAAAAATCTGTGGAATCGCAACACAAGCCCGTCCCTTTTCCAAGTACTCCAATAGGGCATCACCAACATCTTGGGGCAAAGGCAGTAACACCTCCCGGCGGCCTTTTCCACAGAAGCGTACCGTTCCCTCATACCATTTAACATCCTCAAGGCGTAAGGTGATGATATCGCCTGCACGCAGTCCCAAACGGGCAAGGAGTAACAAAATAGCTCGGTCACGTAATTCCTGAGCGGATTTTCCGTCACAAGTGGCGATCACTTTTTCAATATCTTCAGCAACGAGGTAACGTGGTAACCAAGCAAATCTCCAATTTGGCATATGAGGGACAGCATGTTCGAGTCCAGGGCGACATTCTCCTATTGCTGACACAAACCGGAGATATGCCCGAAGTGCAGTGGCATGCCCCTGGACGGTAATGCGGAGATACTTGGTTGCCATTGCCCCAATCGCACTTCGGATGGTGTTGGCATTATAGGACTTAGTCTCGTTACCAAGACTAGGCAGTAATTGGTTGATGAGTCGACAATACCGTTCAACCGTATGGTAAGAGAGGCCACGGTGCCGAATTAACCAGTCTTTGAACTGCTCAAGTATGGCAGGTGGATTGGAATTATTTTCTTGCTGAGGTTGATATTCCACCAAGCCACGATCTGCAAGAAAGCGAACAAAGAGACGTACTCGGGCATTATAGTTACGAGAAAGCTTTTTCTTTCGGCGGCCACCAGGGCAGTCGCAGTGATGATCTGCGAATTCGACCATCACCTTATCATCGATGGCTGAAATAGGAATACGATGGCTTGTAATCCACGAGCCAAAATGGCAAACGGAATCAATGTAATTGCCAAGGCACAGGGAGGTGTACCCGAAAGCAGTTAAGTGGGCAATGAATTCCTCTAAATATGGCTTGAGACAGCCAGGTTGGAGAAAGGCGTTTTCGATCGTGGTTTTTCTTTCATTTTTCATTATATCCTCCATTCCGTCGAAGGCGACGGTATAGAGGTGTCATCGTTATGCTGTGCTGATTTCAAGCATAACTCCAGCAAGATCAATAGGTAGATTAATCCGCACCATGAGTACTCCGCATAACATGCAGCTCCGCATAATTACGCATATCTGTATTTCCCAAGCACAGATAAACCCGTGCTGAAGACTGAACTCCCCACATCAGTTCCTCCTCAGTATGTCAATCACGCTTCTGAGTAAACGCTCGTCAACATGGGCTGGCACCACCAGGTGGCAATCTTTGAACTCCAGTCTGAGGCCAGAATCAGCGACCTGCTTCGATGGCGTTTGAATGGAGGGGGAGCTAATCCGCACCAGGCGAAGCTTGCCGTGAGGAGCTTGTACCACGCCCTTGGATCTTCGACTCTTGGTTAACTGGGCCCTCCAGTAGGAAAAGCAATGGAGTTTAATTCCTTCACGTTGGCAATAATTCTGCTGTGTCAAACCAGATCTTGCCCATTCGTCAAGGTGGGCCTCCCAGAAACATTCTTTTTTACTGCGCGTTTGTGGCGTCAACATAATGGTCACCTGATATCCGTAGAAACGCTGATCCAAATGTGTGATATAATCGAACCGTGAACCAATCGCCGGATTCTAGAACTGCCCCGAAACTTAGTTAAATATTGGGTTTTCTCGACAAGTTTTAGCAGATAAGAATAATTCGTGAGGAGGTTAATGTTGGGCATTATCGGTGAGACTATGAAAAACAGTCCGACGAGATGGGAACTTGACTTGACAAGTCGAGATATCAAACTTATAGATGACGAATTAACATTATATACAGATATTAAATCACTTAAACTTAGTGGGAACACTATTAAAAATATTCCAAATGATATTGCAAAGTTAAAGAATCTTGAATTTGTGGATTTGAGCAATAACCAGATAGAGTCTATTCCAGATGGATTTTTTGATTTAAAGAAATTAAAATCAATCAACTTAAGCAACAACCCAATAGAAAACATTCAAAACTTAGGTGTCCTACAAGGTCTACAAAATCTTGACATTTCTAACACTCGTATTAAAAATATCGATCACGTTCTACTAGGAACAAGAAACATGCTGAACCTAAAGGCGAGTAATTTAAGTATATGTGAGGTTCCTGCTGAAATTTTCAAGATGGAGTTTTTGAATTCATTGGAGCTCAATGGAAACAAAATATCTCTGATTCCAAGCAATGTAATTGATTTATTTCACCTTAAAATTTTGGTTTTAAACAATAATGACTTGACAATGCTATCTAAAAATATCACAAACTTACAAAACTTAAAAGGTTTATCGATAAGTGGGAATAGGATAACAAAGATTGAGAGTAATATAAGAAATCTTAAGGACTTAGAATTTTTATTCGCCTCAGATAACATTATCGAATATATAACTGATGAGATCACCGAACTATGCAAATTGAGGGTCGTTGATTTCTCTAGAAATAAATTAACCGCCAAAGCTAATGTTTTATTTTCGCTGCCTTGTTTGGAGAGATTAAATATATCGCATAATTGCATCTCAGAGATAAAAGAGATACCGATCAATGCAAATATTAATGAAATTAATATTTCAAACAATAGATTTGAGTGTTTACCTGGGGAAATATGGAAACTCCAGAATCTCCGCAAGTTCGATTTTTCAAGTAATTATATACAAAACATTCCTGCAAATATTGGTTCCCTTAAACATTTGATTGCACTTAATTCAAGCAATAATCCAATTAGCTCACCACCGCCTGAAATTGTTGAGCTTGGTCTTGAGGCAATATTGGCTTTCCTAAAGGAAAGACAGAACGCGACAAAAGAGGAATGGGTTTCTAAACTAATAATAGTTGGTGAAGGTGGTGTGGGTAAAACTTCTCTATTAAGAAGGTTAACGAAGAGAACTTTTAGAATGGACGAATTAACCACTCATGGTCTAACTATTAACCCTATATGGATTCCTCACCCCAATAAAAACGTAAAAATGCGATTGAATACTTGGGATTTTGGCGGCCAGCATATATTGCATGCAACTCATCAATTTTTTTTAACAGATAGGTCTCTTTTTATTCTTGTTTGGAATGTAAGGCTGGGGTGGGAGCAAGGCAAACTTTATTATTGGTTAGATTCTATAAAGGCTAAGGCGCCACAATCCCCTGTGATTATAGTGGCGACGCATAATGAGGATTGGAATGCCGATCTTCCTTATAAGGAGCTTATCGAGGCTTTTCCAAATATCGTAGGACGGTTCGAAGTAAGCAATTTGAATCGCACAGGCATAAATGAACTTTCAAGGAAAATCCAAACAGAAGCTTCGGCGTTGCCACTAATGGGAAAATTATGGCCAAAAAAGTGGTACAAAGTGGCAGAATGCATTAGAAATCTCAAGAAAGAAGTTAACATAATAACACCAAACAGGCTAATCAGGATAATGGAAGAAAACAAGGTGAAAAGAGAAAATTTTCATATTCTCCCTGCATATCTGCACGATCTTGGTGACATCTTGTTTTTTATGAAGAACGATGTGCTTAAACATGCCGTAATATTGAATCCGGAATGGATAGCCACAAATATCAGCTTAGTTTTAGAAAGTAAATTTAACAACGACCTTGGCTTGTTCACTGAGCGTGACATGGATAGGATCTGGGCGAAATACGACAGTAACACTAGACATTTGTTCTTGAAACTTATGGAGGAATTCGATTTATCTTATCAAACACCCAGCAAGGAAGAGGTTAGCATTGTTGTCGAAAAGCTATCCTTCGATCCGCCTGAAAATATGAATACTTTATGGGAAAAATCCATAAACAAGAATACTATTACTGTTAAATTCCATTTAAACACTGTTCTTCCCGCTGGAATACCTACGTGGTTTATTGCACGTACGCACCGATTTACAACTTACCGTCACTGGCGTTATGGCGCCTTGTTTTCTGACAATAGCAAGGAGAGCAGGCATTACGCGCTTGTTCAAGCATTTAATCATGAACGGTATTTACAGCTATGCGTAAGAGGTCCAGTTCCTTATAATTTCTTTGCCCTTCTTCAGGATGGACTTGAGCTAACTTTAAAAAGATACCCTGGGCTGAAGTTTGAAAAAAAAATGCCATGCCCTTGCACCCCTGATTGTTTGCATGAATTTGTTTATGATGATCTTGAATTCAGGGTTTCGAAAAATAAATTTCAAATTGAGTGTCCGAAATCACTGATTGACATTGATGTTCGATACATTCTTTTCGGTCTAACTCCAAGCACAATAGATGTCGTAAACTTAAGAATTCAAAATGTTCAAAGAACCATGAGAAATTACAACGCGGATATTGTTTCTCAGCTCAGAGAGCTTAAAGAATTAACACAGCGCAGCTTTTTGAAGCTTCTTCATGTCGAGCAAGTAAAACTCGGTTCTGTATTCCCTCGGATCTTTGTCATTTGGCGAGAAGGTAGAACAGCGGGGTTACAGTTATATTGTGAAGCTCCTGGTTGCATACACTTGCCTGACTCTGGAGGGCGTTATGAAATACCTTATCCATATAAATGGCTACCAAAAATTTTGAAATATACTTCTCGATTATTGGATTTTTTGACAATTTCAATGCCAATAATAAAACCTGGAATTGGCATTGCTGCATCTAAAGTCGCATCGCAGATGAAGGTACATTTAAAATTAATGTCTTCAATAATTTCTGAGTTCCCAGATATAGGTCAAGATAATAGAAACAAAATTAACTCATTACTTCATCAATCAGATAATGAAGACATGTTAACATTGCGTGAATTGCTTGTATTTCTTGACCCAAATGGGAAGAATTACGGGTTGACCAAGATCTTAACTAAGGAAGGCCATGTTTACTGGGTTTGCCCAAAACATTACATTCAATATCAAAACCAAGAACGATTCACATATTTATGATTCGCGATTCGCGACTGGGGACAGGAATTTGGAGAGATCTGGTTTGACACAGCCTGCATCACCTCTATTATGGGTTTCCATTAGTCCGCATATTGGCTACCCGCCTCTTCGTTATGGCACGGGCCCAGGGCGGGGAGCACTGGCTGATAGGTATCGTAACACCAGGAGGACACAAGGTTCTGGGCCTTCTTGACGAACTCCAGCCCAGCTAGGGACGGATCTCCTTGATGAGCTGTCAGACGATCTTGAACGCCATATTAGTATCGTTGTAATCTTCTCAAAAGACCCAAGACGAACCGCTCACGTCTGGATTTGGAACTCCGGAATCCGAGGTTTATCGGGACTATTATCTAACTAGTCTTCTTTTTTATTATATTTGTGTTCGCAGTATTTGATATATTAGACTCATTAATTCCAAACACAACCTTTGAAACTTCTTCGAGCTTTTTCATGAAATTGTCAACATTGTAACCCGATATAAAGGATATTGCGTATAGTGCGTAATTACTTGCAACATCAACTTGCTCAGCCTCAAAAATTAGCACGCCCGCTTTGACGAAAACGAAGCATATTAAGCCACAAATCAAACTAACTATCGGCCGTATGATATACCAAGGTATCCATCTAGACGTCCATTGATTTTTGACACAATAATTCAAATATATTCCACGAAGACAATAGGTGCATCCCCCGACTCCAGAGAAGAGCATACATTGAAGGAATGGGTGGGATTCGCTGGTTGAGCTTTCAGTAAGTTGGTGATAAAAATAAATAATCAATGACAACAGCAATAAAATATAAGCAGTTACACCGTATACTTGACTGTTTTCCTGGCGGCTATTTCTGTTCTTCTCTTCAACATGTTCATGATCATTCATTACACTACTCCGGTCCATCAACGTATCCGAAATACCCAGTTGGCGTTGAAATCAAAAGAGTCGATGGGATATATTTGTTCCAGCTCTTCATTGCGCTCAACATATTTATGTCTATGGAAGACGCTGTGCCACCTCTTGGATGGCTGTGCCAAGTCCCAAGGACAGTTAGGCTACAGTTTGTTTTCTTCTCGAAGGAATCAATTTGGTTTCGGGTTTCTTTATCAAGTTGAAAGGTGAATTTACTCGGAGATCTCACACAGACGCTTGGCGTGATAAATCTGGTAATCGTAACGCAACGCAATTGATTTGAGACATGACCAATGAGTATTCCACCAGTTTCTTCATGTCCAAATTTCCGAATTTCTTCTTGAATGGCTAGATGCGCAGGATTGAGAATCCGTATGCCCCAATCATTTTTCTGAACCTCGTTTTTGACAACCTGTGAAGCATCTAGATATTTCCGGCACCAAGACAAGGACATTTGATCATCTTGTAGATAACCAAGATTAATCTCGCCTTTTGAAGGATAGTTCTCTTCAAGAAGCTGGCTGATCCGAGTTGACATTGATGCAGCTGGTAGAGAAATCGCCGCATCTGACATGATCATCGTTCTCGAACTGCATCCTTCCCCTATTGGAACTTGTGTTGAGTCCTCATCTCCAAAAAAATACCACTGGAGGAGTTCATCTTCTAGGCATTGGTCAAAAAGGTAATTCCTAAGATCATCCAGACGTACCGAACGACCAGGCCCTTCCACGAGCATTAGAGAGAACTTCCCTTTACTCTTTAGTGCAACATGAATAATTCGACCTATTTTTCCTTTATGGTCGCAAAGCGCATTGAAAACAGACAAGGAAGCGGTTGAATCCACAATGAGATCATTTTGGTGGAAATCTTTTTCACCAAGATCCTTCAATATATCTTCATCCTTAGCTTTGAGATCTAACCCAATAGGGCTCATTAAAACTTCCATCATGGATACTTTAGAACTTCCAAGGTTATCTGTAGCAGCATGGCGTGCATTGTTATGTGGCTGAAAAATATCTTTATCATATATTGTCATTTTTTCAACCCCAATTCGTCCTAAGTGCATCGCAATTTTTGAACCAAGGCTCCCAACCCCAATACAAACAACCCTAAACACACTCTTCATTTTAAACCCGCTTAAACGCCGCATAAGAGATGGCGTACTAAATTCTATACAGTACAGAGGGAATATTTTTGAATCTAATGAGAATTTTCCAGCATGTATAGTAAGTTCTCCAAAATAGGATAATATTTCGATCCTTTCATTAGTCCCAATCATATTGCATGGTCTCATAATGCCTATTGAAAATACAAACGGTATGAACTTTGATTTGCTGATCGGAAGGTGCTTGCACCAATAGTCCGAAATATTTTTAAGCCCTTTCTCTGTCTGCGTTCGTACACCTAATTCATTCAATCTTTGGAGTAAATCGCTCAAATCATTAATTGTCTCTGGCTGATATGTCGAGATGACCTTGTCACTCCAAATGAGTATGCCTAAAAAGCGGTTCTTCTCAAACAGCTCGCGTATTCTTGGCGTCGAGCTATCTGTAAAGCTGTGGTGCCTTGCCAGAATGTACCCATCTGATATTTTTATAATTGATTCGTTGATTAGCTTACAGCCTTTCTTTGTCTGCGTCATTTTCTCTGAAAGTTGTCTCCGATCAACAAGACACGAGCCGTACGCATAATCGCGCCGAGTCGGCTCCCATCCTTGACTCGGATCAGTCAACTCATCACCAGCTGCATCATAAAGCCATTTATAGATCTGCCTCAGAATGCCAGTAAGGCCATTTTCCTGATGGTACAATTCATTCAAGCTACCATCGTAAAAACAAGGGCATACATATTCACCTTCTTGACCTGGATTAACATGAGGAAGAGCGCGGTTAAAGTCCTTTCTCAGTTTAATAAAGGGTGGCCTTCTTGGGTAGTCATATGGGAAGAAAAAGTACACTGGCTCAAGTTTCCGCACGCCAGTTTTTGTAATTCCTTGCTTTTCTGCCCGACTCGGCAGTTCGATTTCAAACTCAAATACAGCAAGAGTGCTCTCTCGCTCTTCTTTTAGTTCACCAATTTGCCTTTTGACATAGGGTTGTCGGAGAATCAATTGAATTGTTTGTTGAAATGCGAGAGAGAGTCTGAGTTTATCCATGTGAATACGTCTGTCCTACTACTGCATTTCCAGATGCGGCACCTACAGTATCACTTATTTTTTTTCTTGGGCCCTCTGCGCTGATTATGAATTCCAAGATTTTATTGTCTGATTCGTAACTTTCATTCGTGCAATAGAAATATGAGGCGATTTCCTTGTATCTCTCCATTGCTCTGTGACTAGGGGGGTCAGAGTCGTTATCTTTTATGGTCTGGGAGCTTGAAACAATTCTTGAATAACTTTCGGTTTGTGATAATGCAGATATAGCATCATCACAAACTTTAGGTGCATTATTTTTGCTTGAGCTATCTTTTGATATACTTCGCCACGAACAATGATGGGGGGCAAGTAAAATATCGTGCTTCAATCGATCCTTATCTCCTTTATATGCCTTCCAGACTGCTTCCCAAACTTCAACTTCAGAGTCACCACCGATCAAGAATTTACATGCCGCATGGTTTGTGCCTGATTTAATCTTCATTTGAAGAATCAGGCTAGTATTGTTTTTCTTGTATTTGTCCTCCTCTATATCCGTTTTACTGAGAGGCCCGATCACGTACGCTTCCAGGCCAGATATATTGCATAAGGTTGACTTCGTTTTGTGATGAATGGATGAGAGATCCTTCATATAGCCAAAATCATCCTCGCCAAGGAACTTCACTCTGTTCCCATCATTGATAGATTCCCAGTTCGCATTTTTACACAGGCTGCCTCTGCGTTTTGCCTCACCATTCAAAGCTTTAGCCGACTCGCT
>Ga0075117_1001185_pt1 | contig 16254 bp, 18 predicted proteins | sample AntAceMetag02UKJ_FD_69789 | JGI IMG/M metagenome (GOLD analysis project Ga0075117, IMG submission 69789) | Saline lake microbial communities from Ace Lake, Antarctica - Antarctic Ace Lake Metagenome 02UKJ | ecosystem: Environmental > Aquatic > Non-marine Saline and Alkaline > Saline | place... | reverse complement strand
GAGTGGCACTGGGGGTGGTTATCACAAAACCCCGCCATCACCGTGGCGGATATACTGGCCAATCCAGACAAGCCGTGGCAAGGGCACGGGATATCGTTATCAAGAAACCCAGGTATCACCATGGCGGATGTATTGTCCAATCCGGATCTACCGTGGGATTGGCTTACTTTGTCACAATGCCCAGCCATCACCGTGGCGGATGTGATGGCAAATCCAGATAAACCGTGGAATTGGGGAGCTTTATCTCATCATAAAAACTTTACCTTGGCGGATATCATGACCCATCGAAAGAAAAAGTGGGATTGGGGTAGTTTGTCACACAACCCCAATATCACCATGGCGTTTGTGTTGGCCAATCCAAAGAAAAAGTGGAATTGGAACGGGTGGAACGGGTTAAGATTCAACCGCAATATCACCATGGCGGATGTGTTGAACAATCCCGATAAACCGTGGCATTGGAGTTCTGTATCATTGAACCCCAACATCACCATGAAGGATGTATTGGCCAATCCTGATCTACCGTGGGATTGGGGTAGTTTGTCATTCAACCGCAATATCACCATGAAGGATGTAGCAGCCAATCCCGAGAAAGAGTGGAGTTGGTTTGGATTATCAGGAAACCGCAACACCACATGGGCGTATGTCGTGTCCAACCCCGACAAACCGTGGAATTGGGTCGCTTTATCACGAAATGAATTTGGATATGAAGATGCCATCAGTTACTATTCAAAGAGACGTGATGCAACGGTGAAACAAATGAAGGTATTCTGGGAGGAATTGATTGCTCGTGTATGGCATCCCAAGGGGGCAATGTTCAAGTATTATTTGGACGAACATGCGATGGATTATTTCTTGGACGACGATGATATGTAAGTATGGGAGATTGGTGGGGAGGTGAAATGAGGGGCGTGTTAGTAAAATTCATAATTTTTCATTGGTGTTCAATTTATAATGTATTTTTAGTATTTTATAAAAAAGTTCCATAAAATTGACAATTGCGTACGAATTAACAGATGTTAACAATCACATAAAATGGAGTTATCAAATGAAAAGAACGAGTCTACATCAAGAGGAGCGGGTGCTGGTGGGTCAAACACCAATAAGAATGGATTACCTTATGAAGAAATGACTGATCTAAAAACTGAATATACTGTTATGTCTACAGAAAAACATCACAGCATAATAAGTTTCGCAAAAAATATCGATCGAACATTTAAGATGACAAAGCAATCAGGACTATTTAAATGCATGAACACCGTTATAAATAAAAGCATAATCAAGGCACACGGGTGTAAAAATCCCGATGAATGTTACATAGATGAAATGGCAAATACAATTTTCATTATTGAGAAAAAGTTCCAACAGACAAGTGGTTCTGTGTGCGAAAAAGTGCAGACATCTGGGTTCAAAGTATGGCAATACAGTAGGTCATTTCCCGACTATAAAATAGTTTATGTTTATTGTTTATCAGATTGGTTCAAAGACAATTGTAAGGCGGAATTGGAGTATCTGGCATATACAAATATACCAGTATTTTGGGGAAATGATGCGAATTATAAAAATAATATCATTGACTTTGTAATCAATTATAAATAATAACTTCCGTAGTGGTTGCCCCGGGATTCTTGGAGTTAATCGCACGCCTTGCAACAATGTCTTCGCAATGACAGTCTTTAAAATTGTTTAATACCAAATCTACTTTTGAATTGCTCATAACAAAACCAACATTTTTTTTATTTAATTTATTAATCTCAGTGAACAATGCTTGGTGTGTTTCCAAATCAAAACCATCAGCAGTATAACCAACAAACGATTTGGCGGTTTCGGGAGCATAAGGAGGGTCTAAGTATACAAAATCGTTGCCCTTCACGTTCTTAATGGAATTTCTAAAATCACTGTGTGAAAACACAACATCTTTAATCAAGTCGCTGATATAGTCCAAATTTGGTTTTGTAATAATAGTAGGTGTTTTTTTATAGTGACCATATGGAATATTAAAACCATTAGGTCCTTCTCGATACATTCCTCTGAAACCCGTTTTATTGATAAACATGAACAATGCTGAACATTCAATTGTAGATTTGTCCATTTGGTTGTATTTATTTCTTATCCAATAATAATAACTTTCTTTCGAAGATTTTGCGTCTATAAGTGACATTGGTTTCCGGTTAACGACTGAACCTACAATGGTATCGTATTCGGTAATATAGTGCGTAATGTATTGAAACAATTCATCCTTATTATGTTGAACATTTTTATATACGTTAATAAGTGCCAGATTGAAATCGTAAGCGTAAATTTTATTCTTTATATTAATCTTGTTCTGTTTTTGTAACGACAAAAGAGCCAACAATACACTTCCTCCTCCAAGAAATAGTTCGTGGTAATTATCAAGTTCGGTAGGGAATTTGTCCATGATATTATGAATGATTTGTGTTTTTCCTCCAACCCATTTCAAAAACGGTTTCTGTAATGTATCTTGATTCATTTGTTATTGGTATATTATAACTATTTCATTGTATATACTTTAAATCAATTTTAACCGATGTGTAAAAACAACCTTGTGTAAATACTACACATATAAATGGGTATAAAAACACACACATATAAACAATAAACTAAATGTCAAGTGCCCGCTATTCAACACAAAACGAAGTATTAATGAATAATCTGTTAAGATTTTATGATGACAGGTCAAATCTCCGTCGAATGTCAGGCATAATTAATGGAGAATCTCGTATCTCACTCCGCATCGTAGACTGGTTTGTCACGAATTATGCAAAGAAGAATTTCACCGTATATGAATTAACAAACACTATGGGAGAACCCAACCGGTTCAAGGTGTATAATGACTATAAACTGAAATTAAAGGCATACAGCAAGAAACGCTTCGACCCATTTTGTCGGTGGGATAGAATTAGCATTCCATATGACGACAACAACTTCATGGAAACGACCATTGGGCAACTTAACTTTTTCAAGTGGGCATTGGAGAACCGCATTGTGGACTTCATCGAGAAAAATTACGAGACAATTGAACGAGACATGAACTCACGCAATAGCACGTCCAAACGTAAAGTATCTTTAGATGGTTTGGATAATGGTAAGACAAGGAAGAAGAGAGAAGAATTATCTGTATCTGCTTGTAAGTGTATCAAGCGTGAGGAGGTAGAAATAGTTGTCAAGTTTAATTAATTTGTTGTCTTGGAAAATATATGAGATTATATTATAGTATATATAATATAATGACCCCACCGAAGTCCAAAAATAAGATTGATACTACGAAAGCACATCATGTGATGATTGGTGGCAGCGATGATACATATAATTTAATTACTGGATATATTAGTGTCAATAAGGCCCACAAAACCGAGAAACAACAAGCTTTCAAAGAAATAATGGATAAATTGAAAAACGACCCGACATTAACCTCAGAAAATGTAAGTGATGAGTTTATCGCCAGTCTGCGCAATAAACTAGGCGACGACAACAAACTAAATGAAAAAAATAAAACAAATATAACAGAAATCCTACAAAAATCGTTTTCGAAATACAATGCATTGATTAAATTTATAAAAGATGGTTCTGATTGGAGCAAGTTTGACGATTTACATGAATCATTTGCGTCGTCATTGGTGACATTTAATAAGCATAAAGATGAAAATAATCCTGCATATGATATGCCAGGACCAACCCCAATAATTGCGACGTTTATAGATAAATACACAAATACAATGTCTGACAATAATAAAAAAATCGACGCAGTAATGAATAGTGACAAATTTATCCAAATAAAAGACATAATTGGCGTGTATTTACCGAAAAAACCCAAAGATATACTTAACTATGATGGCGAAAAAACCATAATACAATCCATATTATCAAACGATGATAAATCCAAAGATATACCCGACACGAAAGAAAACATTGAAATACTATCATCATGGATTACTGTGAAAAAGTTAACATCATTGAATATACAACTAGAGTTTATGGCTAACTACAAAAATAACAAACCTAATACCCTAACGTTTTGGGCCGCAGCATTATACGATTACATGAAAACATCAAGGGATAACGGTTATTTTATAAACATGGTCGACGGAAGTGGAAACAAATTGATTGACAAGATGTTGTTTGAAACCGATATTCACAAAACGGAGAATACAACCATTTTTATAAATTATGTGAATCTTTTTAGATTCGGTACGCAATATCATAAGACAAACACGGTAAGTGGTGGTACTGGTGTCAATAACATATTTGAAATAATTGATAATGGTATTTTGGGGGTGACAATAGGAGATAATATACCGAGTGACAACATAGTGCCGAGTGACCGTAAAAAACTTGACCAAATAAATGTCTTCATGAATAAATCGTTTGGTGTGAATGGCGATTTAAAGTACAACGCCGAACACAAGATACAAGTATGGGAGGACTCTGATGCTTATAAATATATAGACTCTATTTCACGGGTTGTAAATAATAGTAATAATAATAATAAAACAGATAAAGCAGATAAATTATTAAAGGAATTTTATGTGAAGTTTATAACAAAACTAATTGAATTAGACACGATACCAATTGACGAAATACAAATGAATAAAGTCATTATGGAAATTTTAGCAGACGAAGAACAATTTAAATTTAAAAGCCTACCCCCTCCTCCTCCTCCTCCTGCTCCCACCACAACCGTTCCTGCTCCCACCACAACCGTTCCTCCTCCTGCTCCCACCACAACCGTTCCTCCTCCTCCTCCTGATCCTCCTCCTTCTTCTGCGGGCGTGCCGTCAGATATAACGGCGAATGTTGGGAATAGCGCGAACGTCGAAGAGGAAGGAGAGGGGACGGAGAAGGACTTCACTAAGCTTCTGATGGACGCCAAATCTGACGCCGATTCAGAGGTCACAGTGATGGTAACTAATAAGAGTGCTGCTGAAACTGCTGCTGCTGCTGAAACTGCCGCTGCAGATGCGGTAGAACCACAAGCAATAGGAGTATCAGACGTAAAAGTGGAATTAGCAGATGACGAAGAAGACATTTTCAAAAATTTAAAGGACAAATGTGAAAAGTTATTACACCGAGTAAAGGTGCTGAAAATGGTAGAATCAATATTACACGATACAATATCTAAGGATGATAATTCAAACAAATTGGAAACCATACACAAAGGTTCACGCGAAGAATCGTCAGATGAAGAAACGAATGGAGGGGGGAGCGAATTATTGTTAAATTCGGTTACAGACAATAAACATTATTTCGATGCAATACATTTGTTAATAGCGTCTTCTGAGTGGTTGAGATATGTGGTCGAACACATTGACATAAATAGAAACAATGATCATCATGTTAAAATATCAGTTGAAATTCCTGGCATTTATGTGGAAAAACTTGATGAAATGGAATTGGAGATTTCAAGAGGAACGTTTCCGTATATGCGGAATTATACATTGAAAACTGATTATACAATGAAAACCGACATAATGCGAGCAACAAAATTGATGACAAAATTGACAGAATTTAACATAAATGATTACATAGCATCACTAAAACGCGTGTATGATTTTAAAAATGGGAAAGGACAATGGAAGTGGGACGACTACATTATGATGCGATCGGATGTAATAGAGGGTAATATTACCATTGTTAAAATTGAGAGCGAAGGCGTTATTGCCAAATTTAAAGAGAAAAATCAAGGTGAGTGGGACAAACTTATCCTGATGAGTAAATGGGACGTATTAAAAAACACGGAGGAATATAAAAATTATGAGGGACAATACATATCGATGGATACATTCGGACTGTTTAATGTAATTGATAACGCAACCAAACAAGACAATGCGTTGCCGCGCGAATTATTTTTTGATACCAAATACACACTCAATAACGAATACAGTAAATTAAAATTCTCAAAAGGAGTATATGATAGACTTACTGTTTATAACAATGAAATTGAGAATAACATAAAAAATACAGAGAACGTTGAATATGTCACTGAACAAAAAATGGAAGATGTGTTTTATGACGACGAATTGTTGGAAGATTTAAAGCACGAGCAAACAATTATAAAATTTATGAATATATTCCCACCAGGTGACAGGACAAATTTAGAAGAGGTGAAAAAGAAGATGGACCGTTTTGGTAATTTTCGTAAGAAATATGTAAGTTACCGGCAACAACTAATATTAAAAATAGATGATGGAACACTGTTCGACAACGATTCAATTGAACGAGCATTAGAATGTGTTAAACCAAAGGGTAAATCGGGCGATAAAACAGGGGAACAATCAGCGAAAGACATCCATCGTGAAAAACGTGATATTATATTTAAAAGTGAGATGTATCGTAGCGATAATGAGACTCCTGAAAATGCGAAGAAACTTGAAATTATATTTGAAAAAGATAAAATGAAAGATGGGTTCGGATACAACAATGCCACGTCAGGAGAGGGGGGTGATAAAATATATAAGTCCCAAATTGGATACATAATTGATCCAAGTAGTAATGTTTATTGGGTGACAGATTATATCACACAGAGCATAGATGCGTGTTTAACGGAAGCAACTGTTAGTAATATAAAGAAAGCGTGTGAGACCAAAGGGGAGTGTGTTAGATTATTGGGCGGTGATACAGACGATGACATACAATTAATATGGTTTCCGTCAAATATTAGGGATGAGGTAGAAGATGGATGTCACTCTATATGTAATAAACGACAAAGCAAATTGACAGTAATAAACAAAGACACCGTTTCGATTGAATCAGTTGGATATGTGTGCGATTTATTACGTGCTACACCAATAATGTTTTTACGTGTGGAAATTACCTTGACAAAACCACCACCTGAAACAACAATCCCGAAGTCTACAATCAAGGTTGTAGAATGGGAATAGTTAATCAGTTTAAGCACATTAAAAATAAGCATCTAATATATAATAGCAAATGCCAGCTTCAACACGAAGAAAACAACAACGCAACAATAAATCAAGGAAACAAAGAAGAACCGTGTCTGGTGGTAAAAAAGGAAAGGCGGCCAAAAGGAAATTGAAGAACATTGCCCGTGAAAAAAACAAGTCGAATAGGCAGGACCAATTAAACCAAAATAAAATAAGTAAATTACAGGTATGTATCGGACAATTCGAGAGTTCATCAGGCATTGATGAAAATGAGACCAGACTAACGGCGTTAAAACAATGTGTTGTTAAAAGTTGGAAATAAAACGGACATTACATTCCAGTCATACTAAATATTATCTAGTATGACTCTTACATCTAATTCAAATACATGGGACGATTTTTATCACTAACTTCAAGGGTTTTGGGCATGATGAGAGGTGTTTTATCCATAATGGATAAACTCTTGAGAACCTTGGGTTTAGGGGTTGCTGCTGCTTGTGGCGTAACCAAATTATTTGCACCTATGCCGAAAAGGGTAGATTCTACGTCACATGCATTACTGTCTAACACGTTGCGACAGGTTCGTGCCCCTAAAAGACCATCGCCTGGGTGGTAGTTACTCGTAGGCACGCCATATGAACCATACGATAAGTAAGCACCTGCTTTTGCGTCAGCTTTCTGTTCTAAATTATAATCACCTGGTGTGTTGCAATTGCGAGTAGATGCCATTATATACATTAGGTTTGGATAATAATATACTAGTCACGTTTAAATTTATTATTAATGACTATGAACGTCGGTGTGTCAGTAGAGAACCCATCGGGGTCTTTAAAAAAATCACACAAACAAGCGTGAAATAAACTGAAATAGTCGTAAGAAAACAATACGGCTAATCCAATGTCCATACTTTGTGAAAGCATTACTGCTGCTGCGTCTAAATATAACTGTTTGAATGCTATATTACCATTGGTTCTATTATAAATATAATCCAACCCGGTTGACATGGCAGTTTCTTCGTATAGTAATTCGTCCATTGTTTCAGCGTCTAAATCAGCATCCATTTCATCCCATTTTGGGGGGGTTCTCGTAACGTCCATTGAAAATACATCTCTCACGCATATACGGTATTGAAAGTTGTCATTGTAATTCGGTATGTATTCGGTGTTGTATGACATGACTATTTATTCATAAGAACATTTTGTATTTATATTGATGTTAAGTCACAATATAAATATTATTGGCGTTTCTTAGTTTTGCGTTTGCCTTTACAGTTGTTTTTTTTTCTCCTTCTGTGTTTCGACCTTCTAGTTTTATAACGACCCCCATTAACATTGCCTCCATCGACCATGATACCTTCATAGACCATGATATTATATGCGTCATCTATACACTTATATATGCCGTGTCCTTCTTGTGGGTCAAGTTCGAGTTTTATAAACGACATTAATTCAATATATTTTGGCTTTACACCATCAATCTTTTTAGTTCGGTTGAGTCTAATATTTGTGAACCACCCTCCCCCCGAAGAACCACCATCTTTTGTAAAGCTTTCTAACCATTCGATGATTTTGTGTAACTGTTCTTCCCTGGCATAGAACAGTTTGTTCATATTTTCGATCTGGACACTAATATTTTTATTCGTGTTTTTTTGATTCGCGAGTTCAATGCCATATGTGTTAACCTTTACAACGCCTGGTTTCAAACTATCAAATATTTTCAAATATTGTTTTGCGATTGGCATAATTTGACTAGCTTTATTGCAGATTTCACCTGTCTTATCCAAAAGCAATGTATTAAGACCATAAATTTCTTTTGATGCGTCATCTATGTGAACCCACCCTTTTGACTTTTTGTAGGGTGTTATATTTATAATGGCGCTCGTCAAACTTTGACAAATGTTATATAACGTAGTCATGTCTTCATCTTTATCGGTTTCGTCTTTCTTAACCGACAAAGGCTTAACCGACAAAGGCTTAACCGACAAAGGCTTAACCGACAAAGGCTTAACCGGGGGTGGTGGGGCGAGGGGAGCCAAACCCATTGCTACAACTCCTTTCTTGACAGAGGCAACTCCTTTCTTGACAGAGGCAACTCTTTTATTGACAGATGAATTAACTGATGATGACTTAACAGGAGAGCGATTTGATACAGAACAATCTATGGTATCCTTCAACGTATTGATTATTTCATTGATTTTTTGCATCTTGTATTCACCATTTAAACATTCCCCACCTGACATTTTATGATTTCCCATATGCGTTTATTATATACATATATATAATAAAATTGTTGTTTATCTATTGGATTTGGCATCGTTAGAAACCTCTCTGGATGGGAGTCCACCACGAACCCATCCATCTAAAGCCGCCTCCTCAATAGAAAATTGAGGGTCATTAACACGGTCTCTTACTTTTTTGGTAAGAGGATAATTGTTGTAATCAATAAATTGCTTCTCCATTACGGTGGAAGTGCTCTTTTTATCGGTAACTTGTTCACCTTGTTGAAGTTGAGATTCAACCATGGCATTGCTTGGTCCACGCCCAAGGAAAGGAACTGTAGCATAAGCACGTTGGTTAAGCTGTAATTTCTCAAACGCACGCTGTTGTTCGGCTTTAATGAGTAAACTAGAATCTACATCAACTACACTACCTGGCAGTCCTCCACCTATAGCACCACGGAAGTTTAAGGTTGGTGCAGACGTAGCAAATTTGACGTGACTACTGCTGTTGCTACCACTGAAGTGATTCTCAAGGGTATAATTGCCATATCTTGTATTCGAAAGGTTACGCTGTGAATTATCTGTATTGTCTAAACCAATACGTCCATTGTTATTAAAAGGGTGCTCGTTCAAAGAAGTCATTGTTATGTATTATAATATAATCATAGATAAATTATATTATAGAATAAGTCATTTTATATAAAAATTAATAATTCCTATGGCGAGGTAAATTACGTGCACAGGCAAATAGGTTGCCTTCTTTGCACGAACTCATCGAACCATAACAGAAATCGGCAAAACCCTTTTGGTCGTTTACAATGGTAGTAGAAGGATTGGATGTAAAAGGACGCAATGATTGTTCGAAAACATACTGTTCTCCTAAATCCTTAAATAACTTGTCGGCTATGTCGGGTTGGTCGGGGTTGAGTTCAGCAACCATGTTTTTCGCCTTTTCCAAGATATTATCATTTACTTGGTCGTTAAATGCGGGTGGTGCTGGTTTTTTGTTAACATTGTCTTCATAATCACTAACAAGAACATTTCCAAACGGATTTTTGGAAGTAGGTTCATCGAACGTATTTGCATCACGAACAATGTTGTTTTCCTCTAATATATCATCAGCAATGTTCTCGTAACCTTCTTTGGCAAGACGTGTATCACGTTCTGCCTCCCGTATCTTATAATGATGAACCCCGAAAATTGAGGCTATAGTCAAAATAACAACTAATAATGTACGGACATTGGGCGATACAGCAAATACGATGATAGACGCAACTATAACACAACGAGTAAGAGCATTCATTTTTTGATTATACGTCATATCACAAGTGGGGAAAAACTCCATGACATATTGTGCGTTAAAAAGAATATTCGGGTTATCGCTCCAGAACGGAACTTCGTCTACAGTATCATCAACATATTCAGAACCTTTAATATCATCATTGTAATCAGACATTATATATATATTTATGGTTTATTTTATAAGAGATAAAAATGCTAAATCGGTTTAGTCATTCGTGCTCTTATTAATGCACTTGTCATCAATCTGAATAGACTCACACTTTTCGTCGTCCGGAATTATTTTCAATACGCATTTGGACTTCTTACCGTAAAGTGGTTCTACACATCCAGATTCGATTTCTTTCTTAATACGTTTGTCGTGTTCTTTTACAGATTCAGTGCACCTAGCTCTAAAATGTTCATATCTCTCACGAACGTCTTCATATGTAAGAGACGATTTTTTCTTCAACATTGTGTTAATTACTTCGTGAAGGTCATATACATACCTGGAAAATGTATCACGTGATTTCATATGTTTCATTTCGATTGGCAATGACTTTAGATTATTTACTAAATTCGTTCTACATTTACCACACGGCAGTGTCCATTTAAGACTGAGTATAAAATCTCGGTAGTGTTGTCGTTCAGATTTTGATGGGTTTACAGGGTAGTTAAAACTCATCGAGTGTAATACGTGCCATAATGGTGGTCCCCATACACTAGTTAACATGCCATCATTACTATTATAATCATCCCGTTTATATGTTCTCGTTTTATTGTTAACTTTAGTAACATTCTTTCTAGTTCGTGGCATGGTTTATATAAGATGATATATGTTTAGTATAACAAAAAATAATGGAAACATAGTATATAAAAATGTCCGTCGTCGTTAGCAAAATCCTAAACTACATTAAACCGTATAACACAACTATTTTGATTTGTTTTTTGCTTCTAGTATTCGGTGTAATTGCTTATAGTGTGTATACTAAGTCATCATTATTAAAGCAGGTTAAATTCAAGGATGTAGCAAATGCCAACCAGAACGCAGATAGAATAGAATTTTATTATTTTGCGGCTGATTGGTGTCCTCATTGCAAAAACGCAGAACCCGAATGGGATAAGTTTGTGAAAACAAATGATGGCAAAACTGTAACAAACCGTTCAGGTGGGTCTGTAAAAATCAAATGTACGAAGAAGGATTGTAGCGATACATCAGTTGCCGATTCAATCAAAGATGAATATGACGTTACCTCTTACCCCACTATAAAAGTGTACATTGATGGTGACAAGAAGAATCCCATTGATTATGATGCCAAAATCACAAGTGAACGTCTTGGTGAGTTCTTAAGTGAGCTTACATAAACGTGCTATAATTTTGGGTCATTTTTAGTGCTTACTTGAAATAAATTTGTCGAATATACCTACACCCGCTTCAATCAACATCTTTCTCGAATCGATTGATGTAGCAAATGCGATAATTCCATTTATAGATATAGGATCTCCTTCTATATGTATTTCATTTTCTATCATCAATTCTACTTTATGTGAGTTGAACCGTTTCATTATATTGCGGATTGCAATCAAGAGAAAATCAAAGAAACTTGAATCGGGTGTGATGTTAGCTGACTCAAATCCTGATTTTTTACGAATGCCTAGAACTTCACTTGGTTTACATATATCAGTTGTAAGATGTATTGGGTAATGAGAAAACAACCCTCCATCGATGTAACAAGCCGAATCAGTTATAATTGGTGAGAACACCACAGGAAGAGTGCACGAAGCATATATGGCATCAATCAGTGACCAATTCTGGTGCGTGGTATGCGACAATACAACGGGTTCAAACGCATTTACCTCCGTTGTAGTTATGAATATATCTATCCCATTCAACAAGTAAAAATCACCCAGTGTTATGTCAATTGGTATATCTTTACCAAGAAACAACGGGGTTATCATGTCTACCATAATATCTTTCGTGAATATGCCTCGTTTCCCAAACGCATCTATAATTGAATATATGTCAAAATGAAACACATCCTGCCACGGGCGGTCAATTAGGTATTTATCTATTATATCCCACTCGTAATCAAGTGCAAGCAGAATACACACAAAAGAACCAATAGACGTACCATACATAGATTTAATATTACCCAACTTCCATAGCCCATATTTATGAGCTTCACGCAGTACACCATACATGGTTAGTCCGTGATGACCTCCACCAGATACTACAATATGTTTTATATTAGCTGTATATTTATTGTAACTACAATCAACCGGTTCTGTTTGAGTTGTCATTTTTAATATATATATAAGTTTTTTATGTTTTTTATTTTCACTTAAATATATATATATTCACATGTCATCCATTTTTCTATTCGACCACGATGAAGAAATTGATAGTAAAATAAATATAGACGATTTATATGACAAGAGGAAACGTCGTGATTTGAAGCAATTGTCTATCTTTAATAAAATATTAAAACGCATTCATACACGAATCAATCATACGGCAAAAAGTAAAAAAATACAAGAAGATTATATTTGGTTCTCTGTCCCTGAGTATTTAGTAGGAGAACCTATTTACGATAAAGGAGACTGCATTGGCTATGTTGTATCACACCTTGAGAAAAATGGTTTTTTTGTCAAATATGTTCACCCAAATGCTCTGTTTATATCATGGCACAATTGGGTTCCCTCTTATGTACGTAATGAAATTAAGAAGAAATTGGGAGTAGTTTTAGACGAGAGAGGCAATGTATTAGAACGACAAGAACAAGATGCAAATAATCCCGATAACACATTATTTAATCAAGGAGAGAACCAAACAACAGAAACTAATAAAAATGGTAAGGAATACGCTTCAGTAAAGGACTACAAACCTACAGGAAATCTAGTTTACGGTGAGGACATGATGAACAAACTGGCGAAGAAAATCAAATTCGATTTATAAACTAACACGTTTTATGAGATTGATTATGTATTATATACAAAATCAATTAATGCTTTTTGGTTTTACGATGGCGATTGCGAAGTCTGTTCTTTCGTGTGATTTTACCCCCATTCGTTTTTTTGGTAACTGACGTCATATTGCCTTTATTGTTTTCCTCTATCAATTTGTCACGCAATTGATTTTTAACGTCCTCAAGTATACTTTTATATACCTTATCGAGACCATTGTCGGTTCTTTCAGCGAGCATAGATTTGATGCCTTCTGATATGTCAGTTTTTACCATCTCTATGATGGTTTGTGACGTGTCCTCATTCTGTCCTTTAGTAGCATAAATGAGATTTCCAATGTCGGCTGAAAATTGTATAGCGAAATCTCTAACCTGTTCTGTTACTATCGCTTGAATACTAGTCTCGGTCTTATTTTTTAGACTTTGGTTTAATTCTGCGCCAAGGTCAGCAATAAATGTCTGTTTAGTTTCATCCAGAATAGTTTTTATGGTGTTGCATATAAGTTTGTGACCTTCCCCTACCTCTACCGAGTTCTTAATTTTACTTTCTATATTGTCCATTCTCTGTATATATATACTACAATAACGATACATTTAAAATTGTCAAATGGGTTAAAAATTGAATGCGTTTGAAAAAAATATTATATTTATTAAATAGTATAACGATGGAATCTCAAATTCAAAACACCATTACAATAAAAAAAGATAAATCAGCAAAAACACAGAAACGCAAGACAAATCTATCTAAAACAGACAAATCCAAATTATGGGATATATATGATGTTGACCAAAATGCGTTTATACCGTCAGAAACTCCAACAAAGTTAGAATGTTTATATGAAAATCAACCAGAGATGAAGGAGCAGGGTTTGTGTTGCCTTTGTAGCAATATTCTTCGTATATCAGAAGAAGGGTTTCCTACATGTTCAAGTAACAAATGTGGAATTATATACACGAACGAGTTGGATTATTCTCCAGAGTGGAGATACTATGGTGCAGAGGATAGAAATACAAAAGACCCAGCTCGTTGTGGAAATCCAATCAATCCTCTTTTAGTCGAATCTTCATTTGGTTGTAAAGTCCTATGTTCAGGAAAGTCTAGTTACGAAATGCGTCGTATTCGCAAGTGGACTGAATGGCAATCTATGCCACACAAAGAAAAATCGTTATACGAAGAGTTTAGGTTCATTACTGTAATGGCACAAAACGCAGGCATCCCAAAAATATTTATAGATAAAGCAATGGCAATTCACAAAGACATATCGGAACAAAAGATGTTTCGTGGATTGAATCGTGATGGTATTAAATCGGCCTCCATTTACATTAGTTGTCGTCTAAACGGGTGTCCTCGTACAGCACATGAGATCGCTGAGATTTTCAAACTCGACAAGACTAGTGCTACTACAGGTTGCTCTATGGCTGTCAATATTCTTCACAACATTGAGCGTGGATATGATTCAACACAACAGACTGAATTGGCGACTACACGACCGGCAGCTTTCATTGACAGGTATTGTAGCCGTCTCAATATAAATAGAGAATTAACTCTTCTCTCAAAGTTTGTTGCGAATAAGGTTCAAAATGAGAATATTATCAATGACAATACGCCTCATTCAATTGCTGCCGGAATAATATATTTTATATCTCAAAACTGCAATTTGAGCATCGGTAAAACAGACATTAGAATAGTATGTGGTGTAAGTGAGGTAACAATTAACAAATGCTACAAGAAATTGGACGGTTTAAAAGAGAGTTTATTGCCCAACAGCATTTTAGACAAGTATACATAAAAACAAATGTATAAAATATATACTTATTTTATACATGTCTAGCTCATCGCCTATCAAGTTCATTTTTATTGTTCCGTATAGAGACAGGCAATGTCATTATGAAATATTTTCGGAACATATGAAGACAATATTAGAGGACATTGACCCAACATTTTATGAAATATTTTACATACATCAAACAGACAGACGCGGTTTCAACCGAGGAGCAATGAAAAACATAGGTTTTTTATATGTAAAAGAAAAATACCCTGATACATACAAAGATATCACATTGGTTTTTAATGACGTAGACACAATGCCGAAAGTTAAAAATTTATTGGATTATGAAACTAAAATAGGTGTTATTAAACACTTTTACGGATTCACATACACATTAGGAGGAATTATATCAGTAAACGCATCTGATTTCGAAAAAATGAATGGTTTTCCTAATTTCTGGGCGTGGGGATATGAAGACAACGCTCTCCAAAAAAGAGCTATGCACTATAAAATCGCTATAGATAGGTCGAAACTATATGTTATAGGCAATGAGAACATTACGCATTTATCCGATGAACTAACAAAGCGAGTAAACAGAGATGAATTTGTGTTATATAAAATGAATTCGTCAGAGGGAATAGGTGAAATTAATTCATTGACATATAATGTAAATGAATCAAATGGGTTTATTGACATTTTAACATTTACTACAAATCGTGAAGAGAACACTAAAACATCAAAAATGCATAGCGTTAAACGAAGCAATAAACCATTTCACAAACGGAATCCATCCATGAGCATGTCCTTTCTTTAGAGATTTAAGAAGATGGAAATGCTTCCATAATCTTGTATGTCATTCCAAAATTACAATCATCTTCCCATATCCCCGACATCTTTAATACAATTTTACCTTCCTGCGAATTATAAGAATGTCCGTATGTATAATGTTCTCGGTAAATTTTTAGACATCTGGAATCCATCTGTTGTTTGAGTGAATGTGTTAGTTTTTTATGAGTCTGTGTAATGTGTTTATAATATTCTAGAATATAGTGTTCGTAATTATTTACACTTTCTATAATACTTTTATTATTAGGAGTGTCTTTCATAGATAACCGGTTATTCGTTTT
>Ga0075117_1001184_pt1 | contig 16255 bp, 14 predicted proteins | sample AntAceMetag02UKJ_FD_69789 | JGI IMG/M metagenome (GOLD analysis project Ga0075117, IMG submission 69789) | Saline lake microbial communities from Ace Lake, Antarctica - Antarctic Ace Lake Metagenome 02UKJ | ecosystem: Environmental > Aquatic > Non-marine Saline and Alkaline > Saline | place... | reverse complement strand
ATTAGAATTACCTTGTTTCTGAAACTTACGCTGCAAATCTAATATTTATGCCGGATTCTCGATCTGAACCTGGGCACCATGATTTAATGCGCTCACAGTCCTCATGCTACATGTTTTTCCGTAACCATTTTGTATTATTACACTTGAAACTTTTTCGGCAGCAGTAGCACTCGGACAGACGATGGATAAAGTTGGTCCCCAGGAGGTTTGAGCAATTCCCTGAATTCCTTTAGAATTCAACAGTTTTTCTAACTCAACCATCCGTGGATGGGAAAATATTCCCCCTTGAGCAGGCGTGAAAAATTCGCCTACGGTATGCCCAAATGCTGTCAAACCAGAACTGAAGGCAGAAAAATCACGTGCCTTTACCGCCGGAATGAGTTCCATGAGAACCAGTCTGCAGAGCCTTTCCGTAACTTCGAGAGGCATCGGCCCTAGCTGTTGTATCGCGTTGGCTTCAACACTTCCCGAGATTCCGGCTTGATCATTGGGGGTGATCAGCAGAATTTTCCAGTCTTCAGGAAAATCAGAATGAACCACGAGTGGGCTGATTTCGTCTGGTTCTTGTTTCCCGCCCTCTACCAAAAAACCACCTGAATCAAATCCATGAATACCCAGTGCAGATCGCGCACCTCGCCGAACACACTGCGCCAATTCAACAGAAGACTTGTACTGTTCTCCAGACAAAATATCCAATGCCCGCGCAACCGCCAGACTTATTTGCGTTCCTGAACCAAACCCACAATGCAAGGGAATTTCGGATTGCAACTCCAGCGTATAATTATTACCTCGCAAAGATTCTGCTCTCTGACGCCGGATCGTATCTACCGCAGCTTCTATTTTTGAACGGCATCCCTCGCTACAAATAATGGTGTCCTTCCCCTGTTGTGAGATCTTGACGGACAGCGTCAATGATGGCTCACTTACCATGAGACCAATACCGCCAAATTCCCGTCCCGACGTAGGCGCAAGAGACAGCAACCCCCAGTGTAGTCGACTTCCTGTTGTGATTATCACTTCGCGTGACATGAGAATTATTTGATTCTGAGACAGATAGATTATTTAAGATCGAAATTTTTTACGAATTATGCTTTCACATACGCTTTGGAAATATATTCTTCCAGTAATTCAAACGCCGCCTGTTCTTCCGGACCTGCGGTCTTTTTCACAATTTCGGCTAATGCGCGATACTGGGCCTCTAACTCAATTTGCTCTGTGATATGCGTGCGTGTTGCCAGGATTGCAGCTTCCAACACGGCATGCTTGGCGCGATTGAGTCCAAAATAATCACGAATTCGCCCAAAGTGAATTACCTTCGCCTGCATTTCAGATCGCTGTTCTGTTTCATCAATACTCTCAATCTGAAATTCGTACCAGCGACAGCTAGACTGTAAAACAGCGCCTGAAATGTGTTCCGCGGGAAATGTTTTGGGAATCTCCTCCAGCAAACCAATGGCGGCTTTTGCCAATAACAAAACATCGTCCACCACATGAAAGACGCCACAACGAGTCTCCTTCAAGTTGCTGAAAGTACGAGATGTCTCAAACGGGCGTAATACCAAGTGTGTCATTTCGGGATCGACTACCGGGCCCATGGGAGCAATATTCAATTCCCCCTCTCGATTGATAGTAGTAACAATACCTTCCAAAATCATTGAAACTGCTCTCTGAAGAAATGGGCCCGTAATGGGATGACTGTCGGGTTTCTAAATTCGTATGGACTGAGTCTGTTGGACGATGAGAGGCTAGAATTAGCTTGTCAGCGCTCTCAAAACCGCTTAATCAGCTACCATCATAATCCAGAACAGACTCTGATGAAACCAGTGGCCGCACCGAAATCTGGACCAGTCGGCAGTTATCCTGAGATGCACACAGAAACAGGATCATGTATGAAGCAACTATCGTGTAAAGCCGACGTAGAAGCTGAAGACCTGGGTCTCGTCGAAAGTCTCTTTTGCCAACGGCACAGAGAAGTCTAGAGCAACGGGAACCGGCCCCATCGCAGGAATGGTTAAACGAAGTCCGGCACCAACGGCAACACGGAACTGATCGAGAGAAACATTTTCTTCGACAGTACCAAAATCACTGAAGAAGACCATTTGAATCATCTCATCAGCGGTAATGGGAACCATGTATTGAGCGCTACCCAAGAAGCTCCAACGACCACCAACGGCAACACCATTTTCTCGGGGAGTCACACCACGGAACTTAAATCCACGGAATGTCTGGAAACCACCAGCATAGTACCGTTCAAATACCGGAGTATCTGAATCAGTCCACCCCAATGAGGCACTCACAGAAAGAATGTGACGTCCGCCACCATCGGGTCGTTTATAGAGTGTAAAATACTGACTGGCATTTGTTTCCAGGCGACTGTAATCAAAATCTCCGACGGCCTGCTCTGCTGCAAATTCGAGGAGATGCCCCTCAGCAGGTAAGAATGCCGCATCACGTGTATCGTGGGTGGCTGCCAATCGGAATGTATTCAACAAATTGTTTCCTACAGACTGTTGAACAATCGCAGGAGTTGGTGTCCGTGGATTTTGCAGGTCAACATTCTCCAGTCGAAACTGACCATTGATTGACCATTCCTGAGTTAACTGTCGGCCTAAAGTCAAACGTGTACCGACACGTTCTTCGTTCCAGTCTTCATAGAATCGTGTGAAGTAAAATCCGCTGACCCCCAGACTGAAGTTGGTGTCCAGGAAATAAGGATCGGTCCAGTTTACCAGATAGCGACTGACTTGATCTCCGGGAACGGCTTCCGCACGAAAGCGCTGTCCACCACCACGCCAGGCAGTACCATCCATGATATCTTCAAAACTACGAGGCGGTCTGAGGAGATCAAAGTTTTCTTCCTGTAGAACCACTGATCCGACAACACCCGCATCACTATTCACGCCGACACCAAACATTAAACGACCGGTTCGGCTTTCAGAGGCATACACATCTAAATCCACCCAACCTGGTTGCTGTTGCGGAAAATCCGTTCCCAATGGATCACCTAAGGGGCTGGTTCCATACAGCGGGTTCAGGGTTTCCGGAATTCCGTTATCATAGTTCTGACCTCGAAAGATGCTTGTTTCAGGAGCTGGTTCCTGAAACACTTTCTTCGCAGGATTTGGTCCCTTGAATGCCTCTTGCTCGCGGTTCAGTTCTTTCAGGACTCCATGCTTTCGCTTTGTATTTTTGTAGATATCCTGATCTCGATTTTGCCCACGCAGGATATCATTTTTACGGTATTCAGCGAGTTCACGCTCTGGATTTACTTTGGTCACATTGATGCGAGGTCCTTTTTGACCTCCACGCTCGAATACCGATCCCCCTTCAATGCGACGTTTACTCTTAGCAATTAAACGCTGATTCGCCAAGTCACCGGGAGCGACCAACAGGGGATTGGTTAATACCGAACTTTTAGTACGTGGGTTATCGCCGGCGATATGTGGAGTAATCCGCCGAATGCGCCATGGTTTGTCTTCGTCTATCCTAAATTTCAGGTCGACTTCACCTGGAGTCTCTAAAAAAACGGGTTCGGGAATCACTCTGGCAAATAAATGACCGAGTTCACCGTATTTGACATTCAGTTTCTCTACATCCGCTGAAAGTGTGCGGCTGTTGAAAAATTCACCGGAAACCAGTTTGATATTGTCTCGTATTTCCTCTTCCGAGAATATACGATTGCCTTGAATGAGAATGTCACGAATCTTGTAACGCTTGCCTTCATTAATGGTATACTCGATTTGAACTCGTGACCGCTCTTTATTATAGCCAACTTTCTCTGCGATTTTCACATCAAAGAAACCCAGACCATTATAGTATTGTTTGAGTGAAATCAAATCATCTTCCACTGTGGAAGGATCATACTTTCCACCCAGAATACTTAAGCCGAGTGGTGCGATTTTGGTTTGCAGTTTCGTCTTGAGTAAACGGGAGCTGAAAAATTTATTGCCACGGAATTTGATTCCGGAAACAACTACTTTCGGCCCTTCTTTAATGTTGAAAATCACTTGACGATCATCGGAATTATTGCCTTTGAGCAGTTGAACTTCAGCAAAGCGATAGCCACGTTCCACATAAAGTTGTTTGATTCGATGAACGGATTCCTGGTTGGCGGAAATATCGAAAGGCGAACCGACTTTCAATCCGGTTGTTGCTGCCAAGCGTTTGGTTTTAATTTTTTTATTACCACGAAATTCCACTTTCTCAACGATCGGACGCTCTTTGACTTTGAAAACCAGAACCAGTCCTTGTTCCGTTTTTCGATAAACGGGTCGTACGCTGGAGAACCAACGCGTCGCAAAGAGTTGTCGTACATCTTCAATCACTTGATCGCGAGAAGCAGGCCGACCGCGTTGAATTTTAGTTTTTTGTAAAATTGAAAGAGCCGGAATTGATTCGTTACCTTCCACGCGAATATCGAAGATTGGTTCGTTTACAGAGATCGAACCCTTTTCTTCCTTCTGCGCAAAGGCTGAGTTCATCAATGGAGCATCTCCATCAATGCATTCTCCGAATAATGTAATCTGAGCCAGGATCAGGCCGAATGCCCATCGGAATGCGTTACCGCATCTAGCGTCAGATAAGACACCTCTTATCATGTCGAATCCAATTGTAATTTTTGCGAGAAAAGATATGAGGTTTACTTCAATGTAACCAGTCGAAATTCACTTTTTCAATTTCCCGGTGATCTCATTGAGGATATGAGAAGGGGATTGTAAGACAGGAAAGTTACCCTCGGGTTAAATGTGGGTTGCGTAGAAATAACGAATATTGAAAACAGCTGCAAGATGAGTTTTTCAATCACCATCAGATTTCATGACATCAATTGAAAAAAAGTCACTGTATTGCAGGCTTACTTGTAAGAATTACAAGATCCGACGTGTTCATCTCTGTCTCGATATTGAAACAATGAACTCTCAAAAGCGAACAACGCAAGTAGAACCAGGAATCAGCGGGCTTACTTGGCAGCAGAGCTTAAATGGCAAGCGACACAGGAGAGAACCACGTTATTGACCGATGTCTTTTCGCGATCTAATTTACCCAAAACATTTTCTGTGTTTTCAATCTGGGCAATCCAAAGGCACGGCTGCTGGCTCTGTAAACTGTTGACTCCCGCTGGAAGATGATTCTCCTGGGAACCACCGGGAGAGATACCCCAACCCATCAAAAAGCCAGCGAGTAAGATGAGCGCTGCATGCATGAGCCGCTTTTGATAAATTTTTGACTTGGAAGTTTGTACTATTACCTGGCTGGTATCGACTTCTGCCCGTAAGCGAGTTGCCGCCTGCTCAGCCATTCTCACGGAATCTTCAGACAGAAATGGCTCGCGGGCTTGATGAAAAACAGACGCTGATTCCTGATCACCAGTCTGTTGAACATCTGCAAAAAAATCGGTGAGATCATCGGTCTCTGTCAGATCACCTAGAAACTGCTGTAATGGTTCCAAAGCAGGCGCAAGAGTCTCTTTCATCTGCTGACAGCGGGGGCACAACTGTAGATGCCAAACCAATTCCTCAGAATTGTGTTCTGTAGGATGTGTCATTAAGTCAAAAGCTTCGTCACAATTCATGATACATCTCCCTCTGAAGTCTTGCCTTCAGAAAATCGATGGGCCAATTTAAGCAATCCATTTTTTACACGTATTTTTGCTGCCGACAAACTACAATCCATGGTTAAAGCAATCTCATTAAATTTCATTCCACCAAAAAAACGAAGTCTGAGTGCATCAGCCTGCACTTCCGACAATTCAGAAAGATATAAAGCAAGAAGCTCAAATTGTTCTGTCTTCAATGCCACTTCTAAGGGAGTCTCTGGCGAACTGGGCTCGGGGATCTCTACCGTATCCGCAATAGCGAATGCGGAACGCACAATTTCACGCGGTTGGCGTAACTCCTGTTTATAATGGCGACGGCACAGATTCAAAAAAATCGTCCAGAGCCAGGTTGAGAAAGCAAATTCGGGTTTATAGGATTCGCGTGCCGCAAATGCAGATAAAAATGCTTCCTGTACCAGATCTTCAGCCGCCGACATATTCCCGTATTTACTCCAGGCAAATCGTAATAAACGATCGCGATAGCGCAACACCAACTCATCAAACAGGAGATACTCTCCTGCGCAGATGCGTTTCATGAGGCTGGCATCGTCTAACATTCAATCTGTCCGTGATACGAGGTTCTCAGTTCAGAACCAACTGAAAAAACTATTTGTTTACAGAATGTCGGGAGCATCATTGTATCGAGACGCCTTCAGGAAATGCAACCTGAATCAAATCTGACCCTTCGATGATACAATCACCACTACTTATTTAATTCAGCGCCAATCTGATATATTTCTTCTGTATCAAGTAACAGATCATTCGTTTCGAACAGCTTACGAACAGCGGCTTTATGAATTTTCATTTTCGTGCCGCCTACGCCAATTGCTCCGTAACAAAGTACACCATCTCGATCGGTAGCTTTGTCCATCACTTCGACTTCTTCAATTCCTGCAGGAGGGACCGCATTGAGATCGATGACCACTTTGAGTTGTTTCATCGGCTTCCAGCAAGCAGACGGTATCAATTTGACCCCGGCTGCGCCAGCTGCGATGATCAGATTCGTCTCCCGACTGGCTTCTTCAATCTGCTTGTGATCTTTTAACGAAAGCGCTTTCAGCTTCGCACCAGCTACGGTGTTCGCAATCACATCACAAGTTGCCTGAGCGCGCTCTTCCGACCGGGATGCAACAATCACATTTGCTCCACGTTTTACCAGCAATTGTGCCGCTCGTTGTCCCACGGGACCGGTTCCACCTAGAATCAAAGCTGTGATTTCAGAAAAATCGAGATGTTTTCCAGCCGCCAATACTGCAGCCGCTGCAGTGGTATTTGAACCATTCGAATCCATCATGACCGAAACGCGAACCGGACCAAAAAACGTCTCCTGGATGCGTTGAAAGAGTGATTCTCCCTGTTCAACATGACTCCCCCCGACAAAGATTGCAGTGTGATGCAGGTCTTGCGGCCCACGAGTAAACATCGCACCATGTACCAGCGATTCCACATTTTCGGGCGTGATCCCGCCATAACTCAATAATTCATCGACATCAGCATCGATGGCTACCACACGGTCAAATGTGCTGGGTTGCGCATCGGTATCCAGTTGAATCAGTATATTTTTCATGATATTTCAATCATTCACCAAAGCGAAAAATTTGTTAAATACAGAACAAAAAACCCCTGTTCGGTAAGAACAGGGGTTTGATTTTGATCTTTTCCACCTCTGCAGAAATTTCAACCAGCGTAGAAGGGGTGAGAAGCTTCACTCTTCTTGGCAAGCATTTCATCAACAGAAGGCTCATTCTTCATAGCACGAGCAATTGCTTCTTTGGTAGCTGCGTAGTTGTAATCGAAGATTTTCTTGTCGTCATCAGCTTCCCAGTGAATGAATACACCGCAAACGATAACCAGTTCTTCGCATTGGTCCTTAGGAATCACACCTTCTTCGACACTGTCTGCAACTGCTTTTGCAACTGCATACTGAGCAGGGCCAAACATTTGGACTGCTTGTTTAGCGCCTTTGATTGTGACCTTAGTCACCATCACAGTTGCTGGCTTCACAGCCAGATTTGGTGATAATACCGCTAATAAGTTGCTATGACCCATTTTCTGGTTGGCCAGAGCGTTTGCAAATGCTGCTCCGACGGGACCATTTTTGTCACCAATCAACAAATCGATATGAGAAACTTCATTACCTTCGCCTACAAGTGACTCACCGACAAACATTGACATTCTTCGTTCTCCATTTTGGATTAGGTTCTCACAATTATGCATCGCGCATAAACTTAAAACGGATCATGAATACCGCAGTCCTGGAAGGACGGCGAAACAAACTATTGTCAGGTTCGCCTTGGATCATTCGTAGCCTGCTTTCAGTAATAACAATTTAAGATCAGGATTGCCAGTAATTCGCTGGTAATCACACTAAATCCTCATAAAATTGTTAGTAAATTCCACCAATACAGAGACTTATGAATAAACAAATCCAAACCGATTTTCCGACGAAACCTCCGTTATTGATTGTGGGTGCCAGTACGCGGGCAGCAGCATATTCAGCCTTACGCGCTGGATTTCAACCTGTCTGTGTAGATCAATATGCTGACGAGGACCTGCAAGACATAGCGGAAGTAATCCCCAAATCCGATGATTGCTCTGAGTGGTTAGATAGGCTTTCGGAACGCCATGCTCAGGAGTGGATCTATACCGGAGCACTGGAAAACCACCCTGAATTGATCGAAAAAATCAGCCAGAAACATCCGTTGAGAGGCTGTAATCCGAAAATTTTGGAACGCGCTCGAAATCCATTTTTGCTGGAAAAGTTTCTTTCAAAGAACCATATTCAAGCTGCCCCTTGCCTGCCATCCGATTCTTTAATAAGTGGAAAGGAGAGATGGCTTTCTAAACCCATCAAGGGCGCTGCCGGCTCAGGTATCCGGTTCGCTGATACAGATTCTTCTACTGATTCGCTGAAGGAAAACCGCTATCTACAACGTTACCAACCTGGAATTCCTCTCTCTGCATTATTCATTTCGTTCCCTCAAACCACTATTTTGGTCGGAATCTCTCTGCAATTTATCGGAAACCCTGCCGTTCATGTTGATCCCTTTCAATTTTGTGGCGGAGTGACACTCTCCCCAATTGCTCCCTGGTTGAAAGATTCTATTGCGGAAACAGGAGAAATAATCTCCCAACATTGTCAAATACAAGGAATTTTTGGCTGCGATTTGATACTGAATCCAGATGAGGCAAATCGCATCTGGCTGAATGAAGTGAATCCCAGATATACGGCTCTTACCGAATTATTCGAACTACAATACCGCTTGCCTCTTCTTAACTGGCATCTCGCCGCCTGTCGCTCATTTGAAACATCTCAGACTGACAACAACGCCGCTGAAGAACTGCAAACTCAACTGGTTCAGTCTGAAAAACGACAATATCCACAAATTTCCAAAGGGATTCTCTATGCTGCTGCGGAGACCAAAAGCCCCAAAATCAGCTGGAAACGCTTCAACCCCGAAGATTGCTATCAAATCCCGGAAATCGCTGACATCCCTTGTTCTGGAATGATAATGAATTCTGGTTCCCCAATTTGCACTGTTTATGGAGTTGGGGAGAACCTTAGCTCCTGCCTGCAGTCATTGACAGGCAGAATGGACCATTACGAGCAATTATTTGAGCCAGACAGATGTAAGCCAAAGCTGAGTTCAGACGCCTTTAACACGTTTGTGCCCATAAAGAAAATAGAAAAATTGTTTTTTTAAGTTTTTTCCTACAGAGGGAATGAATTTCGTTCGTTTCTTGAAGATTGAACCAAATGGTTATAAAATCGAACTCATAGAGAGTAGTTTCGGTAGACGACACTCAAATACAGATGATTTGCTTTACAGTTAAATTATGTAACACAAAGGAAGAATAAAAGACCAATGCCCAAGTCAACAGATATCAAAATTGTTGAGGCAAAATTTTCAACAGAAGAAGTCCCCTTTCGAACCCCACTGAAATTTGGTGGGCGCGTGATGGATAGCAGCGTTCTGTTAAATGTGGAAGTTGTCGTTGAAACACGCAATGGAAAACAGGGTATTGGAATCGGCAGTATGCCAGCCGGTAATATCTGGGCATGGCCTTCGACAGTAGTCAGTCCGGAAGATGCGCTGAAAGCCATGATCGAATTTCTGAAGGAAGCGGTTGAAATTGCAAATATCTGTCCGGAAATCGCGCATCCGATTGATTTGATGTATCACATTTCGGCTGAATACCATTTCATGGCAAAAAAACTTTCGAAGAGATTAGGCCTGGAGGAAGAAATCCCCGAGTTGGCGCAACTGGTTGCCTCCAGTCCACTCGATGCCGCCATCCACGATGGCTTCGGGCGTGCGAATCATATCAACAGTTATAATGGTCTTTCAAAAGAATATATGACCCACGATCTGGAAGAGTATCTGGACGAGCAATTCAAAGGGGAATATCTGGACCAATACACGCTCCGCGATCCCAAACCATCACTTCCGATCTACCATCTTGTGGGTGCACTGGATCCGATTACCGAAGCCGATATCGCTGAGCGCGTGAATGACGGGCTGCCGGAAACACTGGGTGAGTGGATTAAAGCAGATGGACTGACTCACTTAAAAATCAAACTCTCAGGTGACAATCTGGACTGGGATATCAGCCGTGTGATTGCAGTTGAAAATGAAGCAGTCAAGGCACAAGGAGAACGTGGAAACGATACCTGGTTCTACTCCCTGGACTTCAACGAGAAATGTGAAAACGTAGATTATGTACTCGACTTCCTGAACAAAGTGCGCGAACAAACGCCGGCTGCCTTTGATCGGGTTCAGTACATTGAACAACCTACAAATCGCGATCTCAAAGCCAACCCTGAAAACAAAATGCACGAAGCGGCCAAGATCAAACCGGTGGTGATTGATGAATCGCTGGTAGATTACGAATCGCTGCTTCTCAGCCGCGATCTCGGCTATTCGGGTGTTGCTTTGAAAGCCTGTAAAGGTCAAACGGAATCGCTATTTTTGGGTGCTGCTGCCCAGAAATTTGACATGTTTCTTTGTGTGCAGGATTTAACCTGTTGTGGTTATTCATTCCTGCATTCGGCCAGTCTGGCAGCCCGTATCCCGACCATCGCTGCGATTGAAGGAAATGGTCGTCAGTATTGCCCGGGACCGAACAAAAAGTGGAAACGCTCTTATCCCGGCATGTTTAATATCACCGATGGGACAGTCAAAACAGAAGAACTGAACGGTGATGGCTTAGGATTCTAAGAGAATCGCAATACAGCTGGCTACCAGACATTATTGCGATTCTGGTATGCCTGGAAATTAAAGAACGCAAACAAAGCAAACATAATTGCTGCGAAGCGAAATTCCAGGCGAAAGAAATAGAAGGCCAGTGCCCCGGCAGTGACCATTGAGATCTGTATTGCCAGCACATCGCCACGATTGCGCTTGACGGCTTTACAGATATCTTCGCAGATATGTCCTCCATCCAGCGGTAGAACCGGTGCGAGATTAATCAATCCCCAATACAGATTGATGAAATACAAGTAGTGAAATGTATTACCAACATAAAAGGATGCCTGTTGGCTCAAGTTATCCCAAAGACCATACCTGATTGAAAAATATTTAAAAAACATGACTGCGCCTAGCAGCGCGAAACCGGCCATCGGGCCTGCAGCAGACACGATAATCGAGCGTTGGGTTGTCATGCCCGAATAAGGCTGAAACGTAGCCAGTCCGCCAAAATGATACAAAACGATTTCAGGAGGCCAACCAAAGTGTTTTGCCATGATCGCATGTCCCAGTTCATGCACCAGAATGGAGACAAAGACACAGGCAATCCAGATGAACGTCATTTTAATATCATTAGGGCTCCAGCCCATATATGCCGACACGGCCCAAAAGAGTGGGTGTACGCGTACCGGAATCCCGAACAGAGAAAACCGCAAATCAAATTCTGTGGGATTCACATTTCCCAGCATCGTTAAGTCTTTCTGTATACGGTTTCAGCAAAACAGACACAAACACATTCCCTATTTTTTGTATTCTGTCCGAACTGTATCGTGGTCCTAAAACCAAGGCAATTGCAGATCACACCACTTCGCGTGTGGTATTTATCGATCCATTTTTATCTGACGCGTTTACAGTAATCAAATTGAGTCGGAAAAAACAGGCTTTATCCAGATTCGCCAGACTTAACATTGACGCATCTCACGAAACGGATAGGATTTGCAGTCTTGATGGGCAGTGGGTCGCACAAGTTCTGACTCTGACTGAATCCTGACGGATCACTCAGAGCACTGCGGGGATACCCCGCGGGAGAAGTATTGACCATTCAACGACATGTGAAGTATCGCCACGATAGACAGTTATCGTAGCAATACTTCGCCACAGGATCGGTTGTGCGGCCCGCTGGCCATTTTGTAATTTTCAAATATTCAGGCATTACCATATAACAACCTGACTGCAGAGTTTCTGAATGGGTTTATTTCAATTCTTACGCCAACTTCTATTTGGTTCTCCATCGAATAGATCTATCCCCCCCTCTGATTCTTGCCAAACAGAAACAGAAGGTCCCAGAAACCGTTCCCGCGCTTATCGAAAACCACGCCTCGAACCTCTTCGGTACTCACAAGGTAGTAAACCAGAGATTCCTGAGATTGTAGAAGTTTCGTCACCTCCGTACGAACTCGCATGCTATGCCTCTCGTACCGGTCATTATTTTAATATGGCGCAGGACACTAATTTTGAAAAACTGGCTCAGTACAATTTGCCTCAGTTCTGCACACCACTGGAACTTTCTCAATGGCTGGGACTCCCACTTGGTAAACTAGCCTGGTTGACACATCGATTTAATTATTGTGACGGACCTGAAGATGTTAATGAAGCACACTACACATTTCACTGGCTACCCAAACGGCATGGTTTCAGACTGATTGAAGCACCGAAGCCATTTATCAAAATGGCGCAATACCAGATTTTACAGGAAATCCTCAATCAAGTTCCCACTCATCCCGCAGCACATGGATTTGTTAGTGGACGCTCGCCTGTAACCAACGCGCAGCCGCATATTGGCAAAAGAGTGATTCTTAAATTCGATTTAGAGAATTTCTATACGAGTGTGAAACTCTCGCGTATCGCTGCGATTTTTAGAAGTCTTGGTTATTGTCGAGAAGCTGCGCTCTGGCTTGCACGTCTGACGACGTCGGCAATACCTGCGAATATACCTTTTCCTGATGGTAGTTTGAGACCTTTGTTGCCTTATCTCTCGCGCCATCTTCCTCAGGGTGCATCCACATCCCCTGCACTGGCAAACCTGTCTGCCTATTCGCTGGATGTCAGACTCTCAGGGTTAGCCCGTTCCTTTGATGCAGATTACACACGCTATGCCGACGATTTAACCTTTTCCGGATCGGATCAATTTTTGCGTTCGCTACGTGTCTTTATCCCACTGGTTGAACAGATCATTCGCTCGGAACGATTCCAGGTCAATCAATCAAAACGACGTGTGCTACGAAATAATCAACAGCAAAAAGTAACGGGCGTTGTGGTAAACGAACACGCAAACGTCCCGCGCAAAGAATTCGATCTACTCAAAGCGATTCTCACAAATTGCATTCGCTCGGGGCCAGCTGGTCAGAATCGGGAAAACCACTCTGATTTCGCCAGTCATCTTCGGGGTCGTGTGGCGTATGTGCAACAACTCAACCCAAATCGTGGGCAACGTTTACTGCAGCTTTATCAGCAAATTCGCTGGTAATCCCAGTGTGAGCCTTTTGCCTTGTTTCCTGCCTGCTTTTTGGGGCATAATGGAACTACGATCTTCCGATTAGATTTGATTTTTCACCCTCTTTTTTTAATCCCTGATAAAACTAAATTCGTTTCATCAATGAGGGGATCAACTTCGTGTCAAAACCTCACAACATGTAAGGAATTATTGTGGGTGGATTAATCAATTACCTGGTGAAACCGCTGATGAAACCCTTAACGCGTTTCATTGTGGGGCTCATTGCCATCCCGATTTTTCATCTGATCCTCAATAAGCTAATCCGTGTTCAGGAAATGGATGCTGAATTAGAAAAGGACCTCGAACAATGGTTTCGTGGTTCCTTATTACTGCTGGCAGCGACCGCGAATATGGAAGCAGCTCTGTTTGCCTGGGTGCCCGATCTGTTTGTCTGGGGGCCTCCAAGCCTGCAAGGGACTGAGGAAAAGATACTGATGGGATTTCGTATCTTGCTGGCCATAGGTGTGATTGAAGCCATGCCGGATCAAGAATTATTTTCGATCATTCACCCTGGTCCACCCAAGATAAATTTATCAAAAAAGTATGGCATTTTCCGTGAACTGAGAGAAAAATGGCGGGCCATTCTGAAAGGGGTTGTCTGTCAGCATATCAACCGGTCATCACCAGTTTTTGCTATTCTGTCAGCCATTGTCCCTGGCACGATTGGTTGGATCTGTTATGGGATTGCGATTACACAATATTTGATTATTGGACTTGTAACTTCGCGTGATCGTGCGCTGGATGTTCTGTCGGAATTTGATCGACAAATCACACTCCGCCGTCGCGAGATAATTGAAGAATTCGAATTGAGCGATCAAGAAGTTGAAGCAGCAGATAAAGAGAGAGACGAAAACGAAGAGCGCGAGGAAACAATTAAAACGCAGACAGACAAACAGGGTCAACCAAAAGCGTCTGCCTGAGCGTTGTTAGATTAGTCTTCTGCAGCCTTCTTTTTAGTCGCCTTCTTCTTGGTTGATTTTTTGGCAGCCGCTTTTTTAGTGGTCTTCTTTTTTGCGGCAGCTTTCTTTGTCGTTTTCTTGGCTGCTGCTTTCTTCGTTGTTTTTTTCGCAGCCGCTTTCTTTTTCGTTGCCTTTTTCTTGGTTCCTGTTTTCGCCGCTTTGAGTTCAAGCCAGTCCACTGCCAGCTCCATGGTTACGTTTTCGACTTCATACCCTTTTGGAATAGTCGCATTGATTTTGCCATGCTTAACATATGGTCCATAGCGACCATCGAAAATTGCAACCGGCTCTTCGTCTTCGGGGTGTTTTCCGAGATCACGAATCGGCGTAGGAGCGCTTCTTTGACGTGCTAGTTTTAAGAGTTCTACAGCGCGAGGCAAATCAATCGTCAGAATATCATCATCTTTGGTCAGAGACTTGTAGACCTTATTATGTAAAACATACGGACCAAAGCGACCAATGCCTGCGTTGACTTTCTTTCCGGTTTCAGGATGTTCGCCTAAACCGCGAGGTAGTTTTAAGTATTGTAGCGCCAGATCAAAATCAACATTATCAGGATCGACTGTCTTGGGAATGCTGACTCGTTTTGGTTTTGGTCCGTCTTCGATCACATCGCCTAGTTGCAGGTAAGGACCAAAGGGCCCGAACAATTTGTAAATAGGCGTGTTTTCTTCGGGATGCATCCCCAGTGATTTGGGCCCCTCGCTTTTCTGACGAATCAATTTTTCTGCCAGCTCATTTGTGAGGTCGGCGGGCGCGATATTATCGGGAATTGAAGCGGAAATGGGTTCTTCTTCGGCTCCGTCAGTTACATAAGGTCCATAACGACCAACACGTACCGCCGAGTCGATCCCATCCAGATTTAACGTACAAATTTCCCGGGCGTCGATCGTCTCTTCTTTAGCCTTCACCTGTTCATCCAGGCCTGCTTCTCCACGATAGAACTGATTCAGATAAGGCAATCGGTCCCCTTCACCGACGGCAATATCATCCAGTTGCTGCTCCATGGCGGCTGTAAACTGTAAGTCGACCAGATTCGGGAAAAACTTTTCGAGCAACCGCGTTACCGCGAGCGCAGTAAACGTAGGCACAAGCTGACTACCCGTCTTATTTACATAACCACGGTCTTGGATTGTACCAATAATAGAAGCATACGTACTGGGACGTCCGACCCCTTCACTCTCCATTTTGCGAACGATGGTCGCTTCTGTATAACGCGCGGGAGGTTTGGTTTCGTGCTTGAGTGGATCAACTTGATTGGCATCGAGTGCCTGATTTTCTTCCAAAGGCGGCAGCACTGACTCGCTGTCATCCAAGGCGGCTTCCGGATCATCCACACCTTCCACATAAGCGCGGAAGAAACCGGGAAATTCAACATGTCGCCCTGTGGCGCGGAACTCGGCATTATCGGCTGTGATCGTGACTGTTTGAAAACGTAACTTGGCTTCTTCCATCTGCGTCGCCATCGTTCGTTTCCAGATCATTGCATACAGTTTGCCTTGTTGCCCTTTCAGTCCAATTTCTTCAACCGTTTTCATTAACTTTCCAGCAGGACGAATCGCTTCGTGTGCTTCCTGCGCGCCCTTAGATTTCGTATCAAAGCGACGAATCTCTGGGCTGAGATAATCTTTTCCATATAAATCTTCAATCCGCTCTCGCGATGCCGATACTGCTTCATTCGAAAGATTGACACTATCAGTACGCATGTAAGTAATGTGCCCGTCTTCATACAACCGCTGGGCAACCTGCATGGTTTCACGCGCCGACATATTGAGCTTGCGGTTTCCCTCTTGTTGCAATGTACTGGTGGTGAATGGTGCGGGAGGCTTACGCGACTGCAGACGCTGTTCAACCGAAGTCACCTTCCAGTCCGATTTTCTCACGCGTTCCAGTAATTCGTCAGCCTGCTGTTCATTTAACAACAGAACATTGGCTCCCTCTTTCAGTTTGCCTGTTGATTCAT
>Ga0075117_1001183_pt1 | contig 16260 bp, 10 predicted proteins | sample AntAceMetag02UKJ_FD_69789 | JGI IMG/M metagenome (GOLD analysis project Ga0075117, IMG submission 69789) | Saline lake microbial communities from Ace Lake, Antarctica - Antarctic Ace Lake Metagenome 02UKJ | ecosystem: Environmental > Aquatic > Non-marine Saline and Alkaline > Saline | place... | reverse complement strand
TTTCATGGGGAACACAAACTTGCGATCCGGCTGTCGATCTTTCTGTGGCTTAGAATCATCCCATGCGTACACCACCAACGATCCATCCACTCGCACAGCCCGCTTTCCGTCACCCGCATAAAACATGATTCGCCCACCACATCCGCGAGTTCCGGCCTGCCCGGCCTGATGCAACACGGTATCAGACCACACCGGAATCACTTTGCTGGGCGTCACGAATTCCGGCTGTTTTTCTAACCAGTTATCTGCGGAAGGCATCATCGACGCGCAGCCTGCCGCAACGATACAGCTGGTCAGCAGAATCAGACAACGCATCGATCGGATGCAACTTCGGTTGGTGGTCTTCACTGCTGGTTGGATTGCCGTGGATGTCATTTCTTCGCCTCCCAGAACCAACGGAACCCCGGCTGTTTGTCTGTCTTGGCCGACTGCTCGACAGCATCGCTTCGCTTGTCCGCAACGGCCGGTTTTTGGACGCTGGAACCTGTCTTGCCAACAGTCGTCACAGAATCAGACCGATCACGCGCATCAGCGGTAGGCTTCACACCAGACTTGGTCGCTGGTGTGTTTGCATCACGGGTTCTGGCATTGGAACTTCTGCGTTCAGCGAACCCAACTTGCTGCACGTTCGACTTTGTCGATTGAGACTGCAGTTCTGGAATGGGCAGTCTCAGAGTTTCATCTGATTTTTTCAAGAACCCGCGACCGTCTTCTTGTGGAAAGTACTGTTCTGTGGGAAGGTTAAATTCCGGGGTGGGTGCCGGTGGGATCGCCGGGTTTTGGTCGGGAAAAATCACCGGTACACCTTCGTCGTTCATTGAGCCAAAGTTGCTCGGCCCAGAATCCAGCCACTCAAACACATCGGACGAGACCCACGACATCCGCGACATTTCGACCTGCTTCAAATACTCGGCTTCGCTTTGGTTGTTGATCACGTGCGGTGTCAGAATAATCAACAGCTCAGAACGACGATTCGTGTGGCTATCGTAACGAAACAAGTTGCCCAACAATGGCAGGTCACCCAGCCACGGCACCTTACGACTCAATGTCTGGTTGCTATTGGTAATCAATCCGCCAATCACAATTGTCTGTCCGCTGGCCGCGCTGACTGTGGTTTGAGCGGTCGTGACTTCCACTCGCGGCGACCGGATGACGGTCCCATCACTGGAAACCGAAATCGGAATACCGTCTCGTTCTGGCCCGACTTCCGATTTTTCGGCGTCGATTTCCATCACCACGTGCCCTTCGGGACTGATGCGCGGCGTAACGCCCAGCAGCAGGCCGACGTCTTCGAGTTCTAGGCTGTTGATTTGCCCCAGTTGAGTCAACTGGCTGTTGACAATTCGGGGCACACGCTGTCCAACCTGAATGAACGCCTGCTGATTGTCGAGCGTCATGATCTGCGGACGGCTGAGCACTTCCATGCTGCCGCTTTGGTCGAGGGCTCGCAGCAGCACACTGACGTTTTCGCTGCTGGCCGACAGCACCAATCCGCCGTACTCCAAATCGCTGTTGACTCGCCCCAAGCTAAAGTGCGACAGCGCCTGGCCAGCGACGGTTCCCGATGTGGCTCGGGATTGAGTACTGCCGCTGTTGCCCAAAGGATTGTTGTTGAAATCAAAGCCCGGCGAATTGTTGGCTCCAATAATATTTTGACTGTTTGTTGTGACAACTCCTTCCGCCGTGGACAACGCTGTTGACGCGGTGGTTGTCAACAGTTCGCCCAGCAGGCTGCGGTCAAACAGCAAGCTATCCTGCAGTCCGATTTCGACGCCGAATTCATGAAAGTTATCCAGATCGACTTCGGCCAGAATGACCTGAATCATGACTTGCGGCGGCTGGTCATCAAGTTCTTCGACCAGCTCTAAGATCTGTTTGAAGTAGCGCGGCGTGGCACTGATAATCAGCGAGTTCCGCACGGGTTCGGGCACGACCACAACTTCCTGTTCGATCTGCTGGAACGGGTTCAATCGTCCGGGAGCCGCTTGGCTGACAATGCGTTCGCTGCGCAGAAAGTCGTTGACCGCTTGAGCGACATCCGTTGCGGGTGAATTTTTCAACCGGTAGACGCGGTTGACGCGTTCCTCTGTTTCCGTCTGATCGAGTCTCAACAGCAACGCTTCAATAATCTGCAGGTCGCCGTTGGTGCCGGTGGCGACAATTGTGTTGGTGCGAACGTCGACGGAGAATCGCACGCCGACCATCGACGATTCGCCTTCCGCTGAGGCTAACTGCGGGACTGTGGACGTGGCGGCTTCCGGAAACAACGAACGCAACAGTAAAACCATTTCGCTGGCGTCACCGTTCTGAACCTCAAACACCTTAATCTGAGCCGACGCGGCCGGTGATTCGTCCAGTTGTTCGATCAGACGTTCCACCAACGGCAGACTTTCTTCGGGGCCGGTGACGACGATGGTGTTGGTGCGAGCATCTGGGGTCAGAGTCACACTGTCCAGCAAGCCGGACGTCAGAACTCGCTTACCATCCGGCTGAACAAGCAGCATTTCCAGTGCGGCAGAACGTCGTCCCGTTGTCCCGCCTCGCGCGGCCGTGATGGCGGACGTAATCGTGGCCGCGACGTCGGTTGCCAGTGAGTTTTTTAGACGGATCATCTTGGCCTGATTGACCGAAGCCGCCGATCCTACATCCAGTCGTTGAATCAGGTGAGTGACTTCTTCCATGTCTCGCGGCGATGCGTTGACGATCAGACTATTGGTTCGGGGGTTCGCTGACACGTTGATTTCCGGCCCCAGACCGCCACGTCCGTTCAGGAACTCGTTGATGGTTTGCGTCACTTCAGCGACCGGCGCAAAACGCAAAGGAAAGACCTTCATCTGCGTATCGGGCGACACCGGATTGTCCAGCTTGCGAATCAACTGCTTGGCCGCGTTGACGGCTTCTCCCCAGCCGATCAGCAGCAACGCGTTGGGTTTGACCAGCGGCGTAATAGAAATGCGCCCCTGCAACGGCCCCGTCAATTCGCTCAGCACATCTTCGATGACATCATTTAGAGCACCATCTTTGACATGCCGCAGAAAGTAGACTTCGATTTCAGGAGCGGTTTCGTCACTCAGCTTTTCAATTTCCTGAATAATCCGCACCAGTTCTTCGACGTCAGGATCGCGTCCGCGCAGGATTAGCACGTCGAGGTCCGGCAGTGGCTGCACGCTGACGTCGCTGGAAGGACGCCTTAAACCGCCGTCCGGATTTTCTGCGGGCGGCGCTGTCCCGAGTGCGTTGGCGGGGCTAGCGTTGTTGGCGTCGTCGCTGGCTTGCTGTACAAATCCCACCGGTGTCACGCGCAGGTTAGCCCACAGGTCAGCGGTCGAACTCTGAGCATTCTTTAACATCTGGCCGGAACCCGATGTTTTCTGCCAGATACTGATGGCTTTGTTCAACAGATCCGGCGACACATTTTTCAATGGAATGAATCGAAACGACTGGCCCGAGACTCGACGCTGAGAGTCTTCGAAATGCTGAATCAGGGCTGCAAACTGACGAACCAGAGTGCGATCGCCCTGTAGCTGACACACATGAGTGTCGGTATTGAAGGCCAACCCCACGGTCGATGCTTGAGCGGTCGTAAATCGAAACTGATTGCTGGTTAAGTCCTGCAGTTGGTTGCCCAATAGTCGTTTTAACGCTTGCTGGCATTGCTGAGCCGTAATTTGCTGCAGCCGGATCGATGTCGATTCTGTGGCCGAAGAAACGAAGGCAGTGGCTGACTGCGGAAACAAAACCGCCGGATCAGCAACCTCGATCGGAAAGGCGTTGCCATTTGGTAACAATCGTTCGATGGCCTGATGTGTTGCCGCATTCGCCACCACAAATATCAGGCCGCGTTCCTCGTCTGAAGTAATCTTTGTCTCTGGCCCAGCGATCTGGCGAATTTTCGGCAGCCATTGGACGGAAACGGGATAGCTTTGCAGGACGGCCGCATCAAACGCGGCGCGGGCAGTTGAGGGCTGAGTCGCTGAGGGCTGAGTCGCTGACGGCTGGATCGCTGACGGCTGGATCGCTGACGGCTGGTCGACCTGTTGAATCAGCTGACTTGCTAACTGCTGAACAGCCGGTCCTCCGCTGACCACCACTTGTCGTTGTTCGGTATCTGCCATGACGCGCACGCCGGGCGTTTGATCGCCCAGCAGTTCTGTCAGCATACGACGCACTTCAACGGGATCGACGTGCTGCACCGCATAGAACCGAACCGGTTCACTTTCCCACTGCCCGCGCGCATCGCAGCAGGTTACGCCAACGACGATCGCTGTGACGATCGTCGCGGCCAGCCTTTGCCACCGTTGATTCATCCCGCCGCTCCCTAGACCATGGCCGTGACCGTGACCGTCTCACGCTGCCGAACATTCCTGATATCTGGTAAAACCAATGCGACAAAGTAGTCCACGGCCGATTATCAGACAACGGCGAACAGCGCTGGTGGGTGATGGGTTTTTGCTTCCGATCGGTCGATGTTCTCGTCAGCGGCAGAACCTGCTGTTGAGTTTCCGGACGCAGCAGATTGGGACGCTACCGAGTGAGTTTGCTCCTGCGGATTCTGCGGATTCTGCGGGAGCTTTGGCGCTGGCCTTCTTCCGTCTACTCAACGCACCTCGCACGCTAAGTTGCGGACGGTGAAATGAACGGCAATTCGTGAGCGGCACGGCGCTAGCCGCCGGTTGTGCCAGCGCGGTACCGGCGACTAGCGCCGGGCCGGTGACAGTCAACGAACTACCGAGTGGCTTCGGCAAAACTCTGGCCGATGTTCAGCGTCAGCCGGTCTTCTCCCGATTGAATCACGACGCTTTCTTCCGTCACGCTTACGATTCGTCCGCTCAAAGCCGTCGTGTTGAAGTCCGCTCCCGCCGCCAGCTTGTGGACCCGATCGTTGATCTGTTCTGTCACCCACGCCGTGGGAACTCCGTTGCGGTACGTCACGGCACTCAGGATGGTTAGCTTCATGGGATCTTGATGATCGATGCCAATCCCAAAGATGTTGTCCCGCGCAATCACGTCGTAGTCGCGTAATTGATCGGACGCTAGGTTGCCCGACGATCCTTTGGCAAGCGACGTTCTTTTTGTTCCAGGCAACACTAGGGCTTCGACGCTCATCGACAGATCAAACTGTCCTGACCCCGAAACTGGATTCAGTCGCAGATTCACAATGCGGTGCAATTGCGCTGAGTTTTCAATCTGAAACAAAGCGGCTGTGATCTGCGGCAGCGTTCCGCGCGCCTGCACGTTGAAGGGCATCGATCGATACAATCCGCGTCGATTGGCGGGTGAACCGGAATCGACCGTGGCACTTCTGAGCTTCGCAGATCGGATCGATTCCAGCAGCCAGTTGCGGTACAGCGATCGAGCGGTTTCGGTATCTGTTGGCAACGACGTCTGCTGCCATGCGGCGATCTTCTGACCGGCTTCTCGGCTTTCGGCCAGCAGCGCTTCGCGTTCTTTGATTTTGTCGCGCAGTTCGTTGTTTTCGCCATTCAACTGCTGCAGCGGCCCCTGAATCATCGACGACAGCACGTAATCGCCAGCTCGAGCAACACCCATCGCGATCAGCAGTCCCAGCAGAATTTGTTGTCGTCCCAGCTTCATGGCTGATCCTCCAACGCCGTCGCCACCGCAGGTTTGGTCGGTGCATTCGCCGGTGTCTTGGCGGTCGTCTTCGGTTTAACGGCAGCGGCGGCAGAGCTGGAATCGATGGTTCGGTGACTCGTGTATTTGTCTTTGCTGCGGCTTTTTACAGGCATGGTCGTCTGAAAACTCCAGAGACTTTTGTTGCCATCCTTGAGTTCCCGGATGCCTGGTGTTTTTGGCGCGTGCCACGAATCGCGGAGCTGTTCTTCCATTTTGCGAATCGTACCGGGGCTTTGACTGGTTCCTCGAAACGAAACCGTATAGCCCGATCCGGACGCCGCGCCGGAAAACTGCTGCAGCACGAGTTCCGGACTGGACGGCGTGCGAATGGTGATATCGCGAAGTTCATCCAGCCAGCTGAGTCGGCCGTTTTCCCATGCCGTCAGCACTTTGGCGAGGTTACGTTTCGAACGCGTTTCCTTCACCAGTTCATCAAGCTCTCGGACTCGAGTCTTCAGCTGTGTGTTTTCGGCGGTGGCGTCGGCGAACTGATTGTGAACATAGTACCAGCCAACACCAATCAGCATGGCTGCAGCGGCGACGCCTGCCAGGATTCGGTTGCGTTTCTGAGTGGCCTTGGGAGGGCGTTTGGGGTGCAGAAAATCGATAGGCGGCGGCTGGTCCATCGCGTTCAGCTTGAGTGCTGCCACCAGCGGAGCGTAGGCGCTTAACGACGCATCACCGGCCTCGCCTTCAATCAGCGACTTCACGGACAATCGAGTGACCTCGATGCCCAATTGATCGGTGAGTCCTTCCACCAGAGCGGTGGACTCGATTTCGGAACCAATCACCACGACGTGACTGATTTCGAGGTCACCGCCATCCACCGACTCCGTCGTCAGCAGTGTTCGAGAAACTTCGGTGGCGATGTATTCGGCTTCATCATCGCCTTTCATTTCCGGAGCCAGCCGCAGACTACGCGACATGACTGGGAGTCCACCGTGTGTGACCAGCAAATGAGCTGATTGTTGTCCTTTACTGATCAGCAGCGTCGCCGACGAATCGCCGTCAACAGGCCCAAGAGCAAACAGCGCCAGGGAATGAGTGACCACGACGGCGTTGGTTTGAACACACCCGGATTCGTCTGCCAGGCGTTGGACCAACTGCTGATCGGTTTCGGTCAGCGACATAACGTTGACGCTGCGACGACCTTCGGTGGTTTCTGGAAAGACGATAAAGTCGACCACGCTGTCGTCTGTCATTCCCGGCAACTTTCGGGACGCCATGTTGCGGACGATGGTCGGCAGCTCGGCATCCGTCGCGGGAGGCACGGCAAACGTCACAGAATCCACCATCGCTCGATTCACACACAGCAGCAACCTAGCCTTGGACGCCTTCAGTTCTTTGACCAACGCAACTAGGCACGGCACGGGATCTGTTTCTGCAGACCCAGCCAGTGACGCAGTGTTGTCTGGTTCGGTGGCGTCCGGCGTGGCCTTGTCATCGGACGGCGGCGGCACCATCGGTCGTTCGCCCGCCTGAATCACGCGCAGCACGCCGTTCTTGCCTGATTCGCCGTAAACGAATCGCAGTGCGAACGGGTTCCAACTGACGGCCAGAAGTTTGCTCATGCAGATCGAAACATTTGGTTGAAGGCCGAATCGTTTAACCGCGGGCCCAGCGGGCCGCGCGGTGATGTGAGGTGAGGTGTCGCGCGGCACGCTTGGCACGCGGTGAAACTAGCTATCAAAATCCCGTAACCCTGCTTTCCAAACGCTCAATCGAAACAGACAGACCTAACTCGGATTTGTCCTGCCAGTTTAGTCGTCGAGGAGACTTGTGGGCAGCATCAATCGTGATTTTTCGCCGCAGCACGGGGCCTCCGACGGGCCGATAAACGATGATTTCGCCTGTCTGAACATTGCCGCCCGTGGTCAAATGGCGATAGATGCGGCGGTATGTTGGCAGGTCAACAATCTGCCGCGTCAGCAACCATAACGTCGATTGTCGTTCCGCCTGATCGATGCTGTCGCGCTGCTGGACCAGTTGCGACGCGGAGGTCGGGTCGCCGATGAGTGCTCGCAGCACCGACTCCGATGCGAGGTTGATATTGATGCGGCCCGTCAGAACGTCCGTCGTTTCCGTTGTCAGCCGATCTTCCAACACGGCAAATGTCGCCAGTGACGACGAATCATCCAGACGCAACGGACTGTTTACCAGTTGACCACCAACCAATGCCGGCAATTGCACAGAAGATTCCATCAGGTCACTCAGGTTGGTGATCAACATCGGCGACGATGATAGGGAGCCCGCGCTTGACAGTGACGATGAATTCAGATCGATCGACAACGGCGTGACGCCCAGCGACGTGGAATAAGAAATTCCGAACATCCGGGCCAGCGCTAAATAGCGCGCGACGTCTTCCGGAAGGAACTGCTGCAACTGCGATTCTAGTTCCTGAAGATTGTTCGTCGCTGGCGTGCTGCCGTTCAGCCGTAGTCGAGGGAAACCGTTTGAGTCGCTGTTGCGTTCAGCGGACACGACCGTCAGATAGTGATGCCAGCCGCGAGTGTCGTTCAGTTCTGTCGATGCCCCGCCCGTTGGGATTTCTGAGGAATGACTGCCGTAAAACGTGTTCCGAATCACGCCTTTGACAAACAGAAGTTCTTCCAGACTTTCGGGAATCGAATTCCGCACTCGGTACGGATGATCCAGCCGCAGATAGTGTTCGGATTCCGCTCCGAATTCACGCGCGTCATCGTCGGCATCGATCCAGTCCAGAATGCCATCGGCGGCATCGTCTGTCATGCCGGGAATCTGCAGCAAGGCGCGGCGACCACGGCCTGGTTCTTCGGCGTCCCATTGCAATACCGTCGCCAGATGCAGACGAGACGATTCGTTCTGAAGTCCAAACTGCAATGGCGAATGCAGGCCCCCGCTGTCGGCGTTGTCTGTCGTCAGTCGTTCCAATTCAACATCAGAATCGAAATCCGCAGCATCCGCCGACCCCCTGTTCACATCTGGCAAATCTGCCACCACGGCAAACCGCCACATGGTGTCGAAGTCTGTCGCACGGTTGTCGGCTGCTTCACTGCGGTCGTCTGCACCGGCAGTCGGCAGATCGGCAAACGAAAGAGTCTTCGCCTGGAAAAGCTCCGGCGCGTTCTGCAACTGCGGGAACTGTTGCGGGAACCGCGCTTGTTGTTCGCAAATCGTCAGCAGGTAACTTTCGGCGCTGGCCAGCATCTGTTGCCCCTGCAGCAGATCTCCGTTGATTCGAGCGGCTTCGTATTCGGTCGTCATTTCCGCCAGAAAACCGAACCCCGCCAACGCAATCATCACGACCAAAACCAGCACGACAATTAACACGACGCCGTGTCGATGGGCCGGCCTGAAGTTCTTGGGAAATCGATTCATCACAGCGAATCCTCCACCCCACCCGCCGTCGCGCTGGCGGGGCTGCGGACGGTGTCGAGCAGAATGGTGCGTTCGAATCGTGTCGCTCGAACAACGGATGCCGCCGCATCTGTCGAAGCATCCGGCGCTATCGCTTGTGCCACGTTCGTCGCAGCGCCGGTTTGCCCAGCAAGCAGGTCTGCTTCGGGACGGGATGAGTTCAGAGAATTCCACTGCTGAGCAGCGGCGGAAGAAACCACATCGATGGACACTCGCACGGCGGCTGGCAGCTGAGAACTTTGATCCGCCGACCACGAATCCTGCCACGTCTGCCCGTTGAAGTATTGAAAACGACAACCCACGATTTCCGGAATTCGTTCGAAGCTGACTGCGGGCATTCCCGAATCGGTGCCTTCCGTTTCTGCAGCCAGCGAATCCGCCGCAGGAAACAGCAGAGCTTCCAAAGTGGCTCGACCAACCGCCACATCGTCGGTCGCCATGTTTTGTTCGACCGTCGATTGCTGAGCCACCAGTGATTGAAATTCGCTGGAGTTCGCCTGCAGCCGATACAACCCGCTGCTTAACGCATTCAGGCTGTCCGCCGCACCCGGTGCCTGCAGTTGATAGACAATGGTCTGAAATTCCGGCACGTGCGCGGCTTCACCGGCGGGCAACTGCGCTTTCGAAAACTGGCGACCACCGCCCAGTTCATTCAGCAGATCCATGTCGGACGGCGCTTTGTGAACCGGAACAACAAAACGTTGCCCGCTTAATCTGATCGCAGTGGCGGTGCCAGTCAGCGACATCTGCACGGGCGGCAACCGGGATGTTGTGTCGTTGCCGAATGAGTCTGCGATTTCAACAATATTGAAATCCGGCGTAACGGAAAAGTCATCCACCTCGCTGGGCGGAACTGGTTGTGACGAGGCAACCACCGCGTTTAGGTCTTCGTCAATCAGTTGAAACACAGAGCGCACCAACTGCTGTTGAGTCGTCTGTTTTCTGCCCGCCGTCAGCAGGCTATTGTACAGCGACATAATGCCCCACACCGACGACATCAGCGCTGACACCAGAACCAAGGCGATGATCATTTCGATCAGCGTGTAAGCGCGACGTTTTTCGGTGCAGATGTTTGCTGGCCCGTTCATTGGACGTCTCCGAGCAACGGCGAATCGATCGCTGACGACGATTCTTCGGACAACGGAATCCTGATCCAACGACTCAACCGAAACGTGATCGAACGCGCCATACTGCCTTCCGGAATAGCGGAGTTTACCGCCACGGATAACAGAGTCAGTCCTCGAACTTCTTCGACCGACCGCGTCTGCACAGAATAGATCCATTGGCTTCCGCTGCGTTGCACGGAAAACAGGGCTGCCGTGGAATTTGCTTGTGCGGTTCGATCAGATTGATCCACGAATGTCGCAGCCGGCTGCCATTGCGCCTGCTGAACGGGTTCCAGAGGCCGCAGCCCCAGCACGATTTCGTTCAGCGTTTGTTCGCAGACGCGCTGTGCTTCGGCGTATTGCTCAGCCTTCTGGCCGGTTGAGCGTCCCATGCCGGCCAAGCGCGCCAGCACGATCACGCTACCCATCAGAATGGCGGTCGCCAAAATGACTTCGATCAAACTTAGGCCTCGCCGGCGTGCGCAAACCGACGAACGCCGTGCGGTTACTCTGCATATCGTGGCACGTCGCATCATCATGACCTCGCCAACGGAACCGCGTGGTCATTGAACGTCGTTGCCATCACGCTGGCCAAGTGCCAGTCAACCTGGCCTGTTCCTGTGAGCGGCACGGCGCTAGCCGCCGGCGTTTTACAGACGACCAGCCCGCAGCTAGCGCCGTGCGGTTCACACAGAGATTGCCATTGCTGACTGGCTGGCAGGCGGAATGGTGCCGAGTAACGGACCGCCGATGTCAGGCCTCGAATGCTGACCGTCACCGCGAAGTCTCGACTACCAATCACCGTCAACGACGCATCCGAGCTGCGACCGTTGGGACGAAAGCGGATCGGTGCTGACCATGCCGTTGCTTCAGTATTCCGCTGTACTTCGGCGTCCGCATCTAAATTTGGGGACGTGGCGGCGTCCTGAAGAGCGAGTTCGGCCACGGACAAAAATCGCACTCCATCCGGCAGCCGACCTTCGCGCACGACGCGACTGGCGGACGGGGCCGCGCCGGAATCAGCGTTGATTGCTGAGTCCTCGTTGCTGCCAACCGAACGTGACGCGTCTGCTCGTTGAATTTTCCACCACTGGCCACCGGTTTCGTAAACGAACTCCATGGCCACACCTTCACGAATCGCGGTGGCTCGCGACTTCGCCAAGCCCGCCTGTAGCTGTCGCCCGGCGGCGCGCAGTCGGCTTTTGTCCAAGGGTGCGCGCATGGCTGGCAGAGTCAGCGCGGCCATGGCTGCCATTACCGCCAGCACGATCATCATTTCGATCAACGTAAACCCACCGCGATGCGGTGAGTTGCGTGATCGGCATGTTGGGAGGGACGGGTTCATGGTTCACGATCCTAACTTATTCCGCAGCACTTTCGGACATTTCGCCGCCTTCGCCGGCGGTTCCATCGCCCGTCCAGCTGACGATGTCGTCTTCCGTATTTTCCTGAGCGTCCGGGCCCAGTGACCAGATGTCGGGCACGTTCATCTTGTTATGAGTTGCAGGATATTCGTAGCGGTAACTGTTGCCCCATGGATCTTTGGGCAGAGTTTCAGTTTTAATGTAGGGGCCATCCCAAGCTGACGAACTTCCGCCGCCGTTCGCTTCGTCACCTTCCAGTTCGAGTGCCTCGCCGCCGCTGTCTCCGTCGCCGGAAGAATCGGCCGTCGGAGCCGTAATCAGCGCTGCTAAGCCCTGTTCGGTGGAGGGGAACTTATTCATGTCGATCGCGTAACGTTCTAGCGACGACTGGAACATACCGATTTGGGTCTTTACGGAATTGATGTCTGCCTTGGCTTTGCTACCCAGCAGGCGAGGCCCGACAAGCGAAACCAGTAGCACCAAAATGGCCATCACGATCAGCAGTTCGGTCAGCGTAAAACCGCGACGAGTTGTGCGGTGAACTGCGCGGCCAATCACGGGGCGAAATGGACGGGTGGTGTGTTGTTTCATCATGAGAATTCTTCTCCGTTAGGTTTGTGGTAGATCAGCGTGTGACCGATTCGATTGTCCAAAATTCGACTTCAACCCTTGTATGCAGAGGGTCGGGAGTCTTTTTCGGACGACAATAATTGTATTTTAGTGACGGCCATGGCGGAAAAAGACTCCCGTCCCCGTCCCTTTTCAGAGTAACTAACTGACCGAAGTGCTCATTTCGAACACCGGCAGCAACAGCGCTACGATGACGAACAGCACCGCGCCGCCCATCACCATCAGCAAAGCGGGTTCGATCAGGCGAACCATCGTGTCCAGTTGCCGAGCCACCTTTTTGTCGATGCCATCGGCGATGTTGTTCAAGACGTTTTCTAGGTTATTGGCTTCTTCCGCGATGCCAATCATGGCCATCACGTTGGGCGGAATCAGGCCGCACTTGGAAAGCGGGGCCGACAGGCTTTCGCCAGAAGAAATGTTTTCCGCCGACTGACGAATCGCATTCCCCAGCACCACGTTGCCCGCCGAATCGCTGCTGATTTCTAACGCCTTCAGCATGGGAACTCCGTTTCGCAACAGTGTTCCCAGAATTCGGCAAAAGCGAGATGTGGCTCCGTTCAGAAAGATGGGTCCAAACACCGGTAGCTTGGTTTTGACGCCGTCGATTTTGTGTCGTCCCGCTGGCGATGCGGCCCACTTGCGAATTCCCCAAATGATGCCCACCATCGCCAAGATCACCAGAACCCCGAACCGTCCCAGGAAGTCGCTGAGCCACAACAAGATGACGGTGGCCATCGGCAGAGTTCCCTGACGTTCCAATTGAGCGAACAGGTCGGAAAATTTGGGAACGAAGAATACGATCAACACCAGCGTTACGATGGAACCGGCTGCAGCCAGAAAGGCCGGATAGGCCATCGCCCCACGCACTTTGGATCGTAGTTCTTCTGTGCGTTCGAGGAACTCGGCGGTCTGCTGCAGCGATTCTTCCAAAAACGCGCCTTCGGTTCCGGCGCGAACAATGCTGATGGTTAATTCGTTGAACACGTCCGCATGGTGCCCCATGGCGTCGTGAAGTTGAGCGCCTTCGGAAATACGAGAGCGGATGTCGGACAATACGGTCTGCATGCGTTCGCTGGGCGTTTGCTGAATCAGCACTTCCAACGACTGCAACAGGGGAACTCCGTTGGCCAATAGGTCAGACAATTGTGTCAACGTGTTGGCCAGCAGCTCTGTTTTGATCGACCGGTTAAAATTGAACGACAACGATTTGGCTTTGGCCGGATGCACGTCGATGGGGCACAACGCTTTTTCCGATAGCATGGCCATCACATCACTGCGAGAATCGGCTGTGATCAGGCCGCGAACGTCCTGCCCTGTCATGGATCTGGCGGTGTAAGCAAATTCCTGCATGTCGTTCTTGTCCCCTCTCCCTTCTTTAGGGGAGTGGGTTTGGGTGAGGGGTTTCTTGTTCGAGTTTCAATTGCCGAAGAACGCTGAATCTATCAACGGCTCCCTCGTCTGGCCGTTGGCCATCTTCTCCCCCTCGAGGCAGAAGAACGACCGGTTTAGTCCGCCTTGGTGACTCGCAGAACTTCGTCAATGCTGGTCAGTCCCTTGAAGACTTTGCGCCAGCCGTCTTGTCGTAAGGTTTTCATGCCATTGGCGACCGCCGCTTTTCCGATCACATCGGAACCGACTTTGTCGTGTGCCAGTTTGCGAATGTCGTCGTTGGTCTTGAGTAGTTCATAAATCCCCAGCCGTCCAGAAAACCCGGTTCCTCGACACGAACGGCATCCGATGGGCCGAAAAATCGATGCGCCGTAGGCCACGTCGTCGAACGGAAAATCACTGGGCACTTCGTCGTATGTGGGCACGAATTCCTCACGGCATTCTTTGCACAGCGTGCGGACCAGTCGTTGAGCCACAATGGCTTCCACCGTGCTGGCCACTAAAAACGGTTCGACGCCCATGTCGATCAGTCTCATAAAGGCACCCGCCGCGTCGTTGGTGTGCAGTGTGCTGAACACCATGTGCCCGGTCAGTGACGCCTGAACCGCGTTTTCGGCCGTTTCGAAGTCGCGAATTTCTCCAATCAAAACAACGTCCGGGTCGTGTCGCAGAATGCTGCGTAAACTGGCGGCGAATGTTAGGCCCACTTTGTGGTTCACTTGGATCTGGTTGATGCCTTCCAGTTGATATTCGATCGGGTCTTCCGTGGTAATAATTTTGTTGCGTTCGCTTTTGATTTCCGCCAACGAACTATACAGCGTGGTTGTCTTGCCGGACCCTGTTGGCCCGGTGACCAGTACAATTCCGTGCGGCAGTCGAATCAAACGTTGGAACTGTTCGTTGACGTCTTCTTCCATGCCGATGCCGGACAGCGAAAACGACATCGCATCTTTGTCCAGAACTCGCATGACCACGCTTTCGCCATGCAGCATCGGAATGATGGAAACTCGAATGTCCACTTCGCGCCCGGACACGCGAATCTTGATGCGACCGTCCTGAGGAACTCGCTTTTCTGCGATGTTCAGTTGAGCCATAATTTTTAGACGGCTGATGATGGCTGCTTGAAAGCGATTCAGTTCTGTGGGCACCGCCTGAGTCTGCAGAACTCCGTCGACTCGGTATCGAATCCTGAGGCCAGTGACTTGGACTTCCATGTGAATATCGCTGGCGCGCGCGTTGACGGCTTCGACCAGAATGTCGTTCACTAGGCGTACAACGGAAGCTTCTTGCGCCATCGTCGATGCTTCGGATTCATCGAATTCCAGATCGCCGATCACTTCTAGGCCGTCGTTATCGTCTTTGGCCTGAGCCATCAGGCCGTCCAGCGTTTCCGCACCCACGCCTAAATGCGTTTTGATCAACGTGGCGACTTCGTGCGGCAGCGCCAGCAGCGGTTTGACAAACAGCCCGGTGGCGGCAGCAACGGCGTCGATCCCTTGAACATCAAATGGATCGGACACCACAAGTTTGATCGTGGTGCCATTTTTTTCGACCGGAAAGACACCGTGACGATGAACCAGCCGCAGGGGAAATCCCGACAGCAGCTTGGCGTCCGCCGTTTCGCTGGCCAAGTCGATCACTGGCAGTCGTAACGCGCGGCCGATGGCGCGCAGCAATTCCAGTTCGTTTGTAAACGAAAACTCCAGCGCAAGTTCGCTCAGCTTTCCGCCGTCGGAAAACACGTTGCGAATTCGCTTGAGATCAGGTTGTGACAGGCGGCGCGCACGATTCTCGGCGGCCACTTCGGCAATACGAAGTGCGGTACTCATGGAAGTTGCTCCTGCTTGGGCAGGATGATCGATCGGAAGGAAAGAGGGGGGAGGGAAGGACGAGTTGGGGCGGGATTTTGAGGCGGGATGGTGGTACCAGTTGGTCTCACCGATTTGCTTAGAGAGGGATTTTTAGAGGCCGAGGAACAAAAGTACAAGGTTTTTATACGGAAACGTGCATCAGGGCGTGAAATGAGAAAATCAAAGGCTAGGATTGTTGGTTAGTCCAAGACATCATTCAGAATCTTCATCACGCGAGACGAATTGACCTTTTTCAGTGGCAGCAGCGTGATTCCTCGAGCACGTGTGGTGCGAGACGCTTCATCCAGCCGTTGAACCAGCGCTTTGACTTCATCCAATAATTCCTGCGGGGCTTTGATGACCAGCGAATTTGTGTCAGTCTGTACTTCGACGGTCAGCAATGGCGACGATGCGGCCGCGTTAATCTGACGCAGCACCGACGCCACATTGGTCGGCACGCCTTTGGGAATGGCGATGTTGCTGCGAGCTCCACCAGACGTGCGTTCCGCCGCGTAAACGCCCTGAATCACATCTTCGACTCGATCCGCACTGGCGTACTGCAACGGCACAACTTCCGTCCGAAACGAACGCCGCGTATCTTCGAACTTTTCGGAATCCAGCATTTCCAACAACTGTTCAATGCGACCTCGGTCCGCTCGACTGGCATACACGATCAACACATTCAGCCGTTCGTCCGGAACCATCACGACATCGCCGAAACTGATCAGGCCATCGCTGTCGTCGAAGATCTGCTGCAGCGTGGTCGACACGTCAACGGCTCCGGCATTCGTCAATTGATACACGCCGAAGTCCTGATTGCGACCACCTCCACCGGGGCGAGAATGCATGGCTCGCAGCAACGATTCCAACTGATCCAGAGCTTCCGCA
>Ga0075117_1001180_pt1 | contig 16268 bp, 28 predicted proteins | sample AntAceMetag02UKJ_FD_69789 | JGI IMG/M metagenome (GOLD analysis project Ga0075117, IMG submission 69789) | Saline lake microbial communities from Ace Lake, Antarctica - Antarctic Ace Lake Metagenome 02UKJ | ecosystem: Environmental > Aquatic > Non-marine Saline and Alkaline > Saline | place... | reverse complement strand
AAGAAATAATAGAAAATGGATTTTGTCAAAAGAGTGGAATTGCTTTTGATCTTTCACCGTGTGATAATTCTTTTAGAAATCCTTGGGCACCTTCAATTGATCGTATTTTGAACAATCAAGGTTATGACCCTGAAAATGTTCAAATTGTCTGTAATATGTATAACACCGCAAAAGGTGAACATACTGATGGTGAAGTTTTAAAGATGTGTTCGGCGGTGGTTAAACATGCAAGACTTTAACCAGGCAACAGCGTTCATAAATGCGCTTGGCGGCGGTGTGTTTGACTTTCGGGCGATACATGACCAACGCAAAGACATTCCTGCAATTCCGTTTCGCGGAACACTTGATGAATGTTGGGGTTCAATTGTTCATTATAATAATCAAGGTTATGGTTGCTTTGCGACAATAAACAACCTTGACGGTAACGGGCGTGAAATTCAAAACTTCCAATCTGTTCGCGCGCAATTTGTTGATCTTGATAATCTTTCAGCGATGCAAAATGTTCAGCGCGCAAATGAATTTTATCCAGCACCGGCATTCATGGTTCAATCATCGCCAAACAAGGCGCATGTTTATTGGCCCGTTCAACCTTATTCAGATGCACAAAAATTCACGGTAATTCAGAAAAAGTTAATTCAGCTTTTCGATGGTGATCCACCAATTTTTGACAGTGTTCGTGTTATGCGATTGCCTGGAACCCTTCACCAGAAAGGTGAACCGGTTCTTGTGACTTGTTCAGCGTTAACCGGTTTTGGATATGTGAACCCGATTGAAACGCTTGAAGCGGCGCTTGCACATGTGAACATCATTGATCATGTTGCAACTCGCAAAATTCTTGGTGAACCCGATCTTGCTGCACCGTCCCTTTCATGGCTGGAATATGCGTTAAAATTCCTTGATCCGAACGATATGGAACGCGGCGAATGGTTATCATTCACGGCGGCATTCAAACAAGCCGGTTGGAACCTTGCCGATGAAGATAAGCTTTTTGACATTTGGTCAACCTGGTGTTCACAATATGAATTCAATGATGAAGGTGAAAACCTCAAACAATGGAATTCAATCAAAGATACGCAAGTTGGTTGGAAGTCAATAAAATATAAAGTTCCGGCTGTTCATGCTCAATTGAAACTTGCTGATAAACCAGCGGCTTCATTTTCAGCCGCGCCACCAATGCCAGCGATTGACCAACAACCGCAACCAGGTGCATCACCAACACCAGCCGCGCCACCAATGCCGGAACCGCCCGAACTAGATTGCAGCGGTGAACTTTTGACCGATCTTGAACAAATGCAATGGTTCAAGGGTTGCGTGTTCATTGAAAGCTTTGGAACAATTCTTGCGCCTTCAGGGCGGTTTCTAAATGCGACAAAATTCAACGGTAAATATGGCGGCAAAAAATTCTTAATTGATGAACATGGAAAAATCACAAATGAACCTTGGCAAGCGGCGTTGCGTTCAACACTTTGGACAATTCCGAAAGCTGATCATATTCGATTTTTACCGCATAAAGAACATCTTGATATTTACATTGATGTTTTGGGGCGGCGCGGTGTCAACATTTATTCACCAATTGCAATATCAAGAAAAGCCGGTGATCCGTCCAAGTTCTTAAACCATCTTGCGTTGATTTTACCGAATGAAGGTGACAGAAAAATTCTGTTGGATTATTTCGCGCATAACGTTAAATTTCCTGGTCATAAAATACCTTGGGCACCGTTGATCCAATCGGTTGAAGGTGTTGGTAAAGGTGCAATCAAACAGGTGATGAAACATGCAATGGGCGCACCATATTTCTATGAACCAAAAGCAAAAGAAATGGTTGAAAGCGGTTCAAAGTTCAACGCATGGATGCGCGCAAAATTGTTCATTCTGGTTGATGAAATCAAGACTGATGAACGGCGTGATATGATTGAAGTTCTGAAGCCGATGATTTCCGAAAAGGAAATTGAAATTCAAGGTAAAGGGCAAGATCAAGATGTTGAAGATAATTATTCAAATTGGTGTTTCTTTTCAAATTGGAAAGATGCAATTCCGGTTGGTAAAAACGCAAGACGGTTCAGCATAAATTACAGTGCATTGCAAACGGTTGAACAAATTCTTGAAGCCGGAATGAATGATGCATATTTCAATGATCTGTTTCATTGGCTTGAAGCTGAAGATGGTCTTGAAATTATGACCGATTATTTTTTGAACTATCCAATTGAACGCGGTTCAATTCCGATGCGGTCGCCGGTCACGTCAAGCACCGGTGAAGCTTTGCGGCAATCACGCGGCCCGCTGGAACAGCTTGTTCTTGATGCGGTTGCTGATACCTTACCAGGCTTCAAGGGCGGTTATGTGAGTGTTACGGCGGTTGTGAACCGTATGAAAGCAACCGGTGCAAGATCGGTATCACCAAAAACGATTGCAACGGTTCTTGAACAGCTTGGTTATTCCTATATTGGTCGTTCTGTTCGCCCGTATTTTGTTGAAGATCAAAGCAACCGTTCGGCAATATATCACACAAACCCGAAAGCGGTTGTTGACTATTTCGGACAATGGCAAGGATATGAATAATGCAAATTAAGAATGGTGAAACCGTCCTGGACAATTGCGCCGGTTCTGGAACAACAGCCATTGCAGCGGAACAGACGGGTCGCAAATGGATATGCATTGAGCAATTACCTAAATATTATTATCCGGCGATTATACGGGTTGCAGGGTTATGAAAATTTACCTTAGTGGACCAATGACCGGTTTACCAGATTTCAACCGTCCTGAATTCAACAGGGTTGCGGCGATCTTGCGGGCGCAAGGTCATTGCGTTTTCAATCCGGCTGAAGGTGATTATGAACCGCGCAAATCATTTGCGGAATATTGCAATTGGATATGTCTTGAAGCTGATATGATTATTCTGCTATCAGGTTGGCAAAAAAGCAAAGGTGCAATGGTTGAATTAAAACTTGCTGAATACATTGGTGTTAATGTTGGGGAATTTTATGAAAGATAAACACAAACCGGTTGGAATGGTTCTTGTTATGCCATTTCAGGCGCAAGTTGCGATTTTTGACAGCTTGAAAGCGCGCAATAAATACTATAAAAAAGTTCTGAATCTTGGCAACATTGTTCACGCGGCTGTTGCTGTTGCGTCTTACAATCAAGATGATGATGGTGCATTCTGGTATTCAATCACATTTCAAAGTGAACCGAACATTGGAACAATCATTCATGAATGTTCACACATGGTTGATTTCATGTTTGAAACGCATGGTGTTCCTGGTGGAATTGAAAGCACCGAAATTCGCGCTTACATGCTTCAGTTGATGGTTTTTGATGTTTGTGAAATCTTTAAAATTCCAACGTAAATCGGCGCGGCTCAATTCCAGTAAACTAGAAGAACCGCGCCGATCACCTGCCCCAAGCGGTTTCTTTGAATATCAATCGGGCGGCGGTGTGTCAACCTTCAGCGGATAAATTCTTGACAAAATTTCCAATGAAAGATTTTCTTCATCTGGTTTAAGTTTTACCAAATTAATTCTTTTTGGTGTGTGTGATCCAGCCGGTGCTTTGCCTGGTTGTTCAGCATATTTAACAGGGTTGAAAGTTCCGTTAAATGTCTTTTCATAAACAAAATATTTCATATCATCACCGTCATAAAACATTCAAGTGTTAAGTTGTGCGTATGAAAGAACCAATCAACGGTTTCCATGCATTCAAGCAATGTTGGATATAAACCAAAACTGTTCATGTTTCCGAAAGCATTCCACATCATATTTTTACACCTTCATTTTCAAGTTTATCGGCAACCATTTTGAAGAAATCATGAAGCGTTGAAAGTTCATCATATTTTTCCGGCATGGTTGCTTGTTTCCGAATTGCCAACAACTGATTAACCCGCATTTGGTTCATCAGAAACGCGGCTTCAACGTTGGATAATTTTAAAGTTATCATTTCAACAATCCGCATCAAAAAATTCATTTGAAAAATATGAAGCACCTGCAAACGCGGGCCAAAATAAACCGTATGCAAAACCGTCTATAAAAGCAATATCATCATTCGTTTCACATTGAAGCTTATATTCCATGTTCACCGCGCCAATTGCACCAAGGAAACCAGCAATGTAAATAAACAAAATAAAAATTTTCATTTTTCTAACTTTCTGAAAGTTTTATCATTTAATTCCCAATATCCAACACCGCTTTCTTCAAACATCATTCTGGACGTTTCGCGGCTATCATCCAACCATTGCCGATCTGTTCCGATGGTGTAAACCTTTTCAACACCGGCTTGAATTATCGCGCCGGTGCAATTACAACATGGCGGGTGTGTTGAATAGAGCGCGCAACCTTTAACGCTTGCCGATGCGTTGAAAATCGCGTTCGCTTCAGCATGTTGAACAATCTTATATTTCAGTTCACGGTTCGCATATCTTTCAGGATCATCATCAACACCGCGCGGAAAACCGTTGAAACCCATTGCAACAACAATTCGCAACGGGTTCACAATCACGCAACCAATTTTTGTTGAAGGGTCTTTTGACCAACCCGCAACATGTTGCGCAAGTTTCATAAATCGTTCATGGTTCATTTCCGTTCACCCTTTAACCGGCTGATGTTTCATAAATCGTTCATGGTTCATTTTATTAATCCATATGCTGAATTTGCCAGAAAATTTGCGATTGCGAAACCGCGCGGTGTTGCTGATCTGATGTTTTTGGTTTTCATGGATTTACCGCCAAGTTTCTTAAACTGATCTGAATAACCAGGTTTAACATGAACCGGTTTCTTTTCCGGCATAATCCATCCCCCCCTGCCCATAAATAAGTAGTTTTCGGATATGCATCTTTTGCCGCGATATATTCCGGCCAAACAGGGTGTTCAGCTTCATTATCTGAAATGTAATTACCATATTCAAACGGTTCAAAAGAATGATCTGGTTTGCGATAAAATGTTGAAAGAACCGAACGCGGGTTTTCAACAATGTAAGGGCATTTGAAAGCTTTACCGATTGTTTCACACATTCTTGCATGATCGGTTGCATGAACTTGAAACAAAGGATCATCGGCGCGTTTACTTTCAAAATGCTTTGAACCTGAAACCGCCATGTCAGTGCAAACCGGAAAAGCCATTAAAAGAAATACTTCATTCAAATATTCTTTTACAATTTCACTCAAAACCGCCCGATCATATAAATCAGCATGAATGAAAGAAATTGTTCCAGCACCATGTTTCACAATGCGCGGTTTAATTCTTGAATGTTGATTGTCAAAACAAACACAATTAAAACCAACAAATGCCCAGGGTTTGACAGCTTCACCAGTGAAATCATAAAGTGAAATTATGGTGTTTTTCATTCGCCAACAATCCTTTCAAATTTCATGTTTCTAATATGCGTGTAACCTGGTCGCCTGTTTAAGTGATTAGACATGGTTCCAGGAACAATATCATAATGTTTGCAAGCGGCGGCGGCATTCTTGAAAACTTGACCATCATCAAGACATTTCACCATTCCGCGCGATAGTTCAACTTCACCGTAAAGATTGCAATACGGTTTTAATTCTTTCGCGTTTTTAATTGCTTCATTAAAAGCTTCATACGGATTATCAAACACCGCCATAACGCGAACAGTCACCAGCTTATGCGGTGAAACATATTTGCGCCATGCTTTATTTCGCCGCGCGTCCGGTGCTTCAAGCAATGTTCGGAATTCACATGAACCAGAAAACATAACGCGCCGATCATCGGGCGCATATTCCACAATGTGAAGATATGCGCAAAATTTCTGCCCTGGATCATTCAAATCAACGGTGAATTCGGCGGGTGCTTCTTTCGTGTTGGTTAAGTTAAACATCATTTTCCCGCGTTCCTTAAATTAAAGTGATAACCGGCAACACCGTTCACGCTTTTTCCGCCCATGCACCGCATCGCCCGCGCCACATTATCGCGTTCTTCAGCGTTCGATTTAACCGGTGTTGTAAATTTCATTTTGTCCTATGGTCGCTTTAACAATGCCGGTTCCATCATTCACGGTTTGAACCTGAACCGCTTCAACAATTGCTTCACCGATCTTGCAAGCCGGTGTTGCACCGTCAATCATGATCACTTGCGGAACAATGCCGCCAAACCGATCTTTCACCATCACGGTTAATTTCAAATTCAGCATTCATTCAATCCTTTTAAATTTTTGACCGCGAACATGGTTGTAACCAGGCAACCCGCGCAAGTGATTGCTGATCATGGTCGCTGATACGCCATAAGCGCGGGCGCAAGCCGCTATTGATGGATAAACCGCACCATCGGTCACACACCGCACCTTTGCGCCCTGGCGGGCTGTTGTGGCGGCTGTTTGGTGCTGTTCGGCAAGCGCGGCTTTCAACGTTAAACCGGCAACGCACCATTCAACATAATCTTGACCTTGAAGCCATTGAACAGGGTCAAACCGATCAAAGATTTCAACCGCTTTTTCAAGCGCGCCGATCACCGGATTTTCAACAACATTGGACGGTTTCAGATTATCGGGAATTGCATAATATTCTTCAGGTGAAAGCAACGCATAACATTCATCATCCTGTTCTTGCGTCAACACTTCACCGCGCGTGATGATCATTCGCAATTCTTGTTTGCGATCATGCATGTTCTTCACCGCATTTAGAACAGCGATCAATCAACCAATTATCCGTTGGTTGCATATCGTGTTCACACAACCGGCGCTTCACATTCCGGCAATGTGTGTTGGTTCCTTCAGCGATCACTTCACCGGCTTCATTAACCAGTTCGCAAGGCGCGGTTTTTCCGGCGATAATTTCAAACATTTTCGTAAACCTTCTTTTCAGTGTTCCAGATTTCCAGGCGATCCATCACCGCCCGCGCGCCGGTCAAAGAACGGTTCGCTTCATTCATGGCGTCCTGATGATCGGTTGCGCCAATCATGATAAAACCGAACGGCCCGTTGTAACGGTAAGAAACCAAACCAGCGGCGGCGCATGGGCGATTGTGTGTCATATTTTCCATGTGTTCAAATTAGACCAACCGGTTCAGAGTGTCAACACATGTTTTAGGTTTTGTATTATATTATTAAAGTTTTCAGCGTGGCGATTATTTTAATTTTTGGTAATTATTTTAAAATCGTTAAATTTAATAAATTTGTTAATACTTTCGTTAATATATGTTGTTGTTATGTTGTGCCACAACAAGCGAAACCCTATTCGCCACAGAAAATAGAAAGATATATATTGTTGTAAAGTTGTAAGCTGTATTCATTAGAGAATTTTAATACAATACTATTACAACAAGTTTCTGAGCGAATATGTGTTGTGGTTGTTGTGGCACAACAAGCGTTATATATATTAACCAAAGTATTAAGTTAAATAAATAAAAACCCGTCCTATTTGGGCGGGTTCCAGGTTTTTAAATTTTAGATTGATTTTAAATCTGATTTCAAGACCGCTTTAAAAACCGCTGAACCTGGTTGCCAACCGTGAACATTATTTTCACCGCGCATTGCTGCAATTCCGCGCTGTTTGATTGCATCGCTGGAAAGCTTTTGCGAATAATCAACACCACCAATTTTAACGGTTTGTTTGTTGAAGCTTTTCGCCAAACATTGCGCGCCGAACGCACCGCCAAAACCCGCAAGAACAATTCCGATCTTCAGCGCGCGCCCGCAATGGAAACATTCACAATCTTTTTGAATATTGATGATTTCGATTTCTTCACCGGCTTTAAAAATTGTTTCGCTTGTCATCGGTCCAGTTCCTTGTTTTGCGTTTTGTTAAGATGAACATAGCGATGGTTGTTGCGATGGTCAACCCGTTAATTGCAGGTTGACCAATTATTTTAGCGGGCGATTGCTTTTGCAAGGTGATTGAAAAAATGCATAACGTCACCGTTTTTGAAATCAATCGCAACCAGGGTGTTTTTGATGTTTGCCTGTTCGGTCTTGGGTGCGGATTTAATTGCATCAACCAGGATTTCCATCGGTATAATGTTCAGACCGCTTGCGCCTTCAACTTCAATGGTCTTGTGACCAACATTTTTTTCTTCAACCAGTGTATCAAGCCATTTGTTAAAAGTCATTGTCTGTTCCGATCATGTTTGCGTTGTTGTTAATCTAGTTATAGCGATGGTTGTTGCGATGGTCAAGCGTTATTTTGAAAATAATGTTCCAGGTTCAACGCGCGGCATTTCTTCAATTGATGAACCATGCAATGAACCCTTTCGCCAATCGGTCAAGGTTTCAACAGATGCGCAAGGAATAGGAAAAGAATGTGAATGATTGATTGTTAAGCGTTCCGGCGTTTCATCGCACAACCGATCATAAACGGTGAAAAAATATTTAAATCGCATCAGCTTTGCGGTTTGCAGGGTTTCAAACGGCCCTGCAATCACATGTGATTTCTTGCCGCGCCTGATGGTGATGAAATGGTTCATTGCGGTTCAATCTCTTTTTCTTCAACCGGAACAATTAAGTTGATTTCATTAAACAGAACTTCAAGCGGTTCAGCAGAATGAACAACACCTTTTGAACCGCGATAGATTTGCGGAAAAATGGTTGTTCGCATTTTTACAGGATCACCGATTTTCATCATTCACCCCAATCAATTTCTTGATCTTGAACCGCGAAATCTTGACCGATCATCACGCGATATTTCGCCCATGAACCCGCGCCGGTTTCCTGGTAACGGATGGTTCCGCCCGTTTCCTGAATTGCGGTGATTGCTTGCCGGATCAAACTAAGCTTGTGTTTTTTTCCTTCAAGCTGAAGATCAAACACTTGCGTTCCGGTGTTGTCTTTCGCTTGGCAATGAATTGTTTTGGTCATTGGTTTGTTTCCTTTTGTTCGCGGTAAATCGCCATTCCTTCAACATCATAACCGATGAAGATCATCTTGCGAGTGTTAAACATTGGTTCAGTTCCTTTTACTGAAGGGTTGCGGGTGCGTTGTGTGTGACCGCTGGAATAGCTTTCGGCGGCGCGATATAGAAAGGGTTGCCAACACCATCAACACCGCCTTGAACCAGCAAGCCGCGCTTCTTTGCGGCCCGAACGGCGGCTGAAACTGAAGCGTTGATGCCGCGAAATGATTGCCACATGAAAGGCATGACTTCTTTGCCCTGGTTTGCAACTTCAACCATTTCGTTCATAATCTTTTGTGTTTCGGCTTTCATTGGTTCATTCCTTGTTTGCGTTTCGTTAATCTAGTTATAGCGATGGTTGTTGCGATGGTCAAGAACTAATTTTCACCGTTGCCTGATTTTTTCATATGGGTTAAAGCTGAAAGAATGGCATATTTAGTTGAATTCACTAGCGCATATCGCAAACTTCAACCGTCCGAACGGGCGTTTGTTGATGGTTTTGTTGCAAACCTGGAAAGCTTGGCGGTTCGCACCGGTTCAAAACTTGATGCGCTGTTGCGTGAACCGGTTGAAGTTGATGAACGTTCGGGTGATTACCTTGCGCGCGATCTGGTTCAAGCCGCGATTACCGAACGGGTGAAGGAAATCAAAGAAGATGCTGAATTAAGCGTTTACAAGACTTTGAAAGAAGTTCGCTGTATTGGTTATTCAAACATTGCAAATTATATGGAAGTTGATGAAGAAAATCATTTAAAATTTGACTTTACGAAATCAACACCGGAACAAATGGCGGCTGTTAAATCGTTCAAGATTAAACAGCGAATGACGCAAATGGGACCGGTGCAAGAAATCGAATGTGTTTTACATGATAAAAACGCGGCGCTTGATAAGCTGATGAAATATCAAGGGTTGCTTGATGCCGATCATTGGCGCGATGAAAATGCAAAAGCGGTCAAGGCGCAAACCCTAACCGCTGATGCGTCTGATGATGAAGCTGCGGATTTATACGCCCGTATGATCAACGGTTGATTTTATGTGAAAGAATTATTGCGGCTGTTGTGTTCAAACCTTCAGCTTTCATTTCAGCCGCAAGTTCATCACAAGCTTGATCCCAATTGAAAGAATTTTCAGGATGAAGCGGCAATTTATCAGCACGTTCCCGAATTGCTTCAAGTGTGCGATCTTCACCGCGATATTTTTCAGAGGGTTTCGGCATTTAGTGTTCACCTTTCCATTGGGTTTCAGGGATTGAAGTTTTTTCACCAGGGTTGTAAACTTGAACATCAAAGCCTTGATCAATCCAAGATTTGAAACTTTTACCGGCGCGGCGATATGCAACGTTGAAATTTCGTGCTTTAAGGTTTTGATGAACGGTTGATTGTCCTGGTCGGATTATGCGGATTTTGTAAATGTTCAAAATTTGTCGCTTTCTGTTTTGGGTTGGTCGTGCTGATGATGCTAACGGTGTAAAAAATGCAAGTCAACAACTATTTTTCAGATAATGCTTCAATCATCGGTTGGCGTGATCAAGACGTTGAAGTGGTGAAACTTGTTCAACCCTGGAAACCTGAAGCTTTAGAACATGATCAATGGCCACCTGATTATAAAGCTGTTTATGCATGGCGGATTAAGCAGCTTGCAATATTGCGTTCAAACCCTGAACTGTTGCGTTCGGCAAAGCTTTATTATTCAACCCGTCCTGATGAATTCATCATGCATTGGATGGACACTTACAACCCGCGTAAAAAAACAGGAAAATGGATGCCATTTGTTTTCTTTGAACGTCAAGATGAAATGGTTAAATTTCTGAAAGATTTGGTTGATAACGGCAACAGTGGATTAATTGAAAAATGTCGTGACGCGGGTGCAACCTGGATTTCTTGCGCTTATTCAATTCACCGGTTCATTTTCATTGCTGATGATGCAATTGGCTGGGGTTCACGCAAACAAGACTTGGTTGATAAGCTTGGAAATCCAGATAGTATTTTTGAAAAGATGCGTCTTATTCTGAAGCGTTTACCGAATGTTTTCTTACCTGAATATGAGGCAACATTTATGCGAATTATCAACCGTGAAAACGGTTCGGTGATCATGGGTGAAGCAGGCGATAACATCGGGCGTGGTGGGCGAACCAGTTGCTATTTCAAAGATGAAGCGGCCCATTATGAAAGACCGGAAAAGATTGAAGCCGCGCTTGGTGACAACACAAACACGCAAATTGATATTTCATCGGTGAATGGTCTTGGTAACGTGTTTCATCGGCGGCGTGAAGCTGGTGTTGAATGGCAACCAGGCAAGGAAATTGAAAAAGGGTTCACGCAAGTTTTCGTGATTGATTGGCGTGATCATCCTGAAAAAACGCAAGAATGGTATGACACCAGAAAAGCGAAATATGAACGTGAAGGAATGTTGCACGTTTTCGCGCAAGAGGTTGATCGGAATTATAGCGCGGCGGTTCAGAATACAATCATTCCATATGATTGGATTGTTGCTTGTGTTGATGCTCACAAAAAAATCAAATGGAAAGATGCGGGCGGAAACATTCAAACAGGTTTTGAAGAAAAAGATATTCCGAATGTTTGGCTTGGTGGTCTTGATGTTGCTGATGAAGGTGCAGATAGAAATGCGCGGGCGTTGCGGCAATGGATCATTTGGCGCGATGTTGAAGAATGGGGCGAACGTGACACCGGTGTAACAACCCGAAAAATGGTTGCAGGTTGCCGCGCTTACAAAGGTATTAAAGTTCAATATGACGTGATCGGTGTTGGTTCTGGTGTTAAAGCTGAATTCAATCGTTTGGTTGATGATAAAATTGTTGATCGGGGTGTTATAAATCTGTTTCCTTGGAACGCGGGCGCGGGTGTTGTAAATCCTTATGAACGCATCATTCCTGATGATGATGAAAGCCCGATGAATAAAGACCTTTACGGCAACATGAAAGCACAAGCTTGGTGGTCAATTAGATCAAGGTTTTATAAGACGTTTAAAAACATCACTGAAGGTATTCTTTACCCTGTTGATGAACTCATTAGTCTTGACAGTAAAATGATTTTGCTGCATCAACTTATGAAGGAATTAGCGCAACCAACGCGCGGCGAAAACGGATCATTGCGAACAATAGTGAATAAAAAACCGGCTGGAATGAAATCGCCAAACTTGGCTGATGCTGGTATCATGATGTTCTTTCCAATTGAGGATAATACTGGCCATGCGGTTTCAGGGAATTACGGCGCTTAACACTTTCATTGAACGTCCTGTTGCGTTTGAAAATGAACATGTTGATAAACGTTCGCCCGATAGCGCGGCGATGGTTGATTATTGGAATAAGACAGATGCAATCATGGGTGGTATCAAAACCATGCGTGACGCTGAAAAGCAATTTTTGCCGAAATTTCCAAAAGAAGAACAAGTTGATTATGATTTTCGGCTTGAAGCAACCAAATTCACAAACATTTACCGCGATATTGTGGAAGCACTTTCAGCAAAACCATTTGAAGAACCGGTTTCAATCGCTGATGGTGATGCGGTCAACCAAGCTTTCACTGATTTCATTGAAGATGTTGATGGTGATGGAAATCATCTTTCAATCTTTGCAAGCGAAACGTTTTTCAACGGAATTGCACATGCGATTGATTGGATTTTGATTGATTATCCAACTGTTGATAAAAACAAAGTCAAAACCAAAGCCGATCAAAAGAAAGCGGGCGTTCGCCCGTTCTGGTCGCATGTATTGGGGCGCAACGTTCTAACCGCTGAAACCAGAACAATGAACGGTGAACGAATTATCACGTTGATCCGAATTCTTGAACCTGGTGCAGTTGTTAAAGTTCGTGAATTCAAACGTGATGATAACGGCGTTGTTACCTGGACGGTTTACAAGAAACTTGTTGCTGGAACATCTGGAAAAACAGAATGGATTGTTGAAGGTTCCGGCATTCTCACAATCAACGTTATTCCGATGGTTTCGTTTGCAACAGGGCGGCGCGATGGTTCCGGTTATCGTTACCTTCCATCAATGCAAGATGCGGCTGATCTTCAGATTGAACTTTACCAACAGGAAAGCGCATTGAAATTTGCGAAAATTCTTGCGGCTTATCCAATGCTTTCAGGTAACGGTGTGAAGCCTGAAAAGGATGAAAACGGTAATATCAAACAAATTTCGGTTGGACCAACAAAGGTTTTATATGCGCCGCCTGATGGTGCTGGTAATTCGGGTTCCTGGTCATATGTTGAACCCGCTGCAACATCGCTCACATTCCTTGCCGGTGACATTAAAGAAACCAAGCAAGATTTGCGTGAACTTGGGCGGCAACCCTTGACCGCACAAACAAACACAACCGTTATCAATTCGGCAATGGCGGCAAGCAAAGCGAAAAGCGCGGTTGGTGCATGGGCAATCGGTTTGAAAGATGCGCTTGAAAACGCAATGAAAATCACCGCGCTTTGGTTGAAGCTTGATGGGCAAGAACCAGATGTGAACGTTTACACTGAATTTGATAATTTCCTTGATGGTGATGGTGGTCTTGAACACTTGCGTTCATTGCGGGAAAATGGCGATCTTTCACAGAAAACACTTCACGCTGAAACAAAGCGGCGCGGCGTTCTTTCATCTGAATTCACGCATGATGATGAAATAAAGAATATCTTGGCTGAAATTCCTGGGGATGATTTCGGTGAAGATGACGATAACAACCCCGATGACGATAATCCCTAAATGAACCTCAATTGCCTAGTATCGGATGATCAAGGCGCAACGGTTGGATGACCGAAAGGAACGATAAAATGAAAAAGAACCTGATGATGACCGCAAGCATGTTGCTTGCTTTTCCGATTGCTTTTGACAACAAGAACGGTTGGAAAGTTGACGCTGATGGAAATCTTGAAAAAGATGATAAAGGCAACCCGATTTATATTGCGGGCGATGGAAAAGAACAAAGCGTTGCCGGTGATACCATCAGCCGATTGAACGGTGAAGCAAAAACACACCGTGAAGCGAAAGAAGCGGCTGAACAAAAACTTGAAAAATATAAAGACCTTGATCCGGTCAAAGCGGCTGAAGCAATCGAAACGTTGAAAAACATTGATCAAAAGAAATTGATTGATGCCGGTGAAGTTGAAAAAGTTCGTGAAGAAATCAGCAAAGGTTTCACCGCGCAAATGGCTGAAAAAGATAAAGCCATTGAAATCTTGACCGGAAACTTGAACGGTATGACATTGCAAACCGCTTTCGGTTCGTCCGATTTCGTGAAGAATAAAATTGGCGTTCCGGCTGAAATGTTCCAGGCAACATTTGCCAAGAACTTCAAGGTTGAAAACGGCAAGGTTGTTCCGTATGACCAAACCGGAAACAAAGTGTATTCAAAGAAAAACATGGGTGAGGTTGCCGGTGTTGATGAAGCACTTGAAATCATGGTTGATGCTTACCCTTACAAAGACAGCATTTTGAAAGCTGATGATCAAAGCGGTTCGGGCAATGAAGGCGGTGGTGGTGGTCGCGGTTCTGGTCGGACAATCAAGCTTGCAGATTTCAACAAGCTTTCGCCCGCGCAACAGTCTGAAACGGCGGCGCTTGCTGGCAAGGGTGAAGTCAACATTGTGGATTGATCGGGCGTAAAACCCTGGTTGATAGGAACCGTCCGCGCTGTTTTTGGGGTTTTCCAGCGCGGGCGGTTTTTTATTTTTTTAACCGTTTACACCATGTAACATCATGCTTTCGGAAACTTCATCACCTTCACCGTAATGTTCATCAAATGCGGCTTTTGTCATATGGCGGCGATCATATTCAATAAACGCATCACTGGTTGCGCTGAAAATTGTTCCGCGTGTTTCAGACCGTCACGGTGATAAACAATTGCGCCACATTCTGAAAGTGTCAAATCATTATTCCGGTCAAAGGTTTCACCAGGTTTAGGTTTAACATTGGGAATGCCAAATTTTACATCATAGCGTTCCGCATAACCGTTTGCTGATTTTTGCATTTTATTAATTCCTTTAGTTGACGTTGTTGTTAAGATGATCTTAGCGATGGTCAAGAACTAAATCACAAAAAACGCGAAAGCTGTTGACCGTCCAGTTCAATCAATGTAAATTCCTAACAATGCTGGAAATTGGATGATTGAAGGCGCTTCAGGTTGGATGACCTAAAACAACTTTAACATTTTCATAGGAGCGCAAAAAATGCGTAAATCTTTCCTTGCGGCTTCAACCGCTATCCTTGCCGCACCGGCAATGGTTCACCAATCGGCATATGCAAACACGCTGACCGGTCTTATTCCTGATCTTTACGCGGCTGTTAATGTTGTGTCGCGTGAACTTGTTGGTTTCATTCCATCGGCAACCCGCGCACCTGGTGCCGAACGCGCCGCGCTTGGTCAAAGTGTTTCTTATCATGTTGCCGGTGCTGCAACAGCACATGACATTACGCCCGCAATGTCCATTCCTGAACCCGCTGATCAAACCGTTGGTGCGTCTTTCATGGCAATTACCAAATCGCGCGGTTCCAGCTTTGGTTTCACCGGTGAAGAACAACGCGGTCTGAATTCCGGCCCTGGTTATCTTTCTGTTCAGGCGGATATGATTGCGCAAGCTTTGCGTGTTCTGACAAATGAAATTGAAGCTGATCTTGCTGTTGCCGCAACCGCTGCTGCATCGCGGGCATATGGAACAGCCGGAACAACACCGTTTGCAACCAACCTTGGCGATACCGCCCAAATCCGCAAAATTCTTGATGATAACGGCGCGCCCGCAACTGGTCGTTCACTTGTCATGAACACTTCAGCGGGTGCAGCGGTTCGGACGCTCACACAATTGACTAAAGCGAATGAAGCCGGAACAACCATGACTTTGCGTCAAGGTGAATTGATGGACGTTCACAATATTTCGCTGAAAGAAAGCGGTCAAGCGGTTCTTCACACCGCCGGAACGGGCGCATCTGCAACAACCAACACCGCCGGTTATGCAAAAGGCGCAACGGTGATCACCCTTGCCAGTGCCGGAACCGGAACGGTTATTGCCGGTGATGTTGTTTCGTTCGCGGGCGATGCGAACGAATACCTGGTTGTTGCTGGTGACACCGATGTTTCAGATGGTGGCACGATCACCCTTGCCGCGCCTGGTTTGCGTCAAGCGTTACCTGGTTCGGCTGTTGCGATCACCCTTGCGGCTGATTATGCGGCAAGCGTTGCCTTCAGCCAAGATGCGCTTCACCTGGTCACACGCCAACCAGCGTTGCCGCAAGAAGGTGATGCGGCGCTTGCGCGCATGATGATCACTGATCCGCGTTCGGGTCTTGTGTTTGAAGTTGCGATGTATCCAGGTTATCGCAAAATAAAAGCTGAAGTTTCGATTGCTTGGGGTATCAAAGCAACCAAGCCGGAACATACCGCGTTGCTGTTGGGCTAATCCTTCAGCGTTAACCAGGGCGGGTGTAATA
>Ga0075117_1001174_pt1 | contig 16328 bp, 23 predicted proteins | sample AntAceMetag02UKJ_FD_69789 | JGI IMG/M metagenome (GOLD analysis project Ga0075117, IMG submission 69789) | Saline lake microbial communities from Ace Lake, Antarctica - Antarctic Ace Lake Metagenome 02UKJ | ecosystem: Environmental > Aquatic > Non-marine Saline and Alkaline > Saline | place... | reverse complement strand
GAGTCACAAACGATCTCGTTCACCCTCTCCTCTTGGGGACCAATCCAAGGTTGTATGGTTCTTCACAAAGATCGCTGGCTTCCACTAGAAAACATTCGTGGATTTGATGATAAAGGGTAAGGTTACGTCTAAACCGTTAGAGACGGTTTGGGGACCAACCTTGGTTCTCGGATGAAAAAATTGAGTACAGTACCTGGTTAGCGGTTTTAGAAACAAGACGCCAAGCTTTACCGAATGGCCGATCTGCGGTGATTTACCGAAAACCGGGAAGTCTTTGGGAACCGAGAAAACTCACCGATTATCCAGCAACACTCCGTGCGCAATGTCCAGTGTAGCACTAGACAGAGACCATGTTGTTCTAAGCATCGAGAAAGTCGAAATACGATGACCTATTGCATACCGGACAGAACTCCGGATTGTATATTTGTCTGAAGCAACTAAGGATAATGATGATGAATGATATAGAACAAGAACCATTCAAATATGTCGAGACAGTTGAGTACGATGATGTACCTGCATGGGGTAGCTCTTCTGTTCGAGACGCATTGTTAGAAGCAACCGAAAACGGACGTAAGGCCCGTATTACCGTAGAGGAAATCCAAAATGAATAGACCAGATACAGCAAGATTGAATTCTGTTTTGGATTCAATTGATGAACAAGTAAGAGAATTAACTCAGATTTACTAGATGAATATCTAACGAACGGTTGGATAAAAGGTAGAATGAGTTTTAAACATAAGGAGAAAAAAGATGGATAGACCCGACTGGTCGAGGTACTATATTTCGATGTGCTACTTGGCTGCGTCAAGATCAACAGATGAATCTACTCATGCCGGTGCAGTAATTGTTCGCCCTGATAACAGTGTGGTTTCTACGGGATATAATGGTCCAGTCCGTGGAATGTCAATTGAAGATGTTCCGAAGACTAGACCCGAGAAGTATTTCTATATGGAACACGCTGAACGCAATGCAGTTTATAACGCAGCCAAGAATCAAGGCGGCTTAGCCGGATGCAGCCTTTACGTGAATTTCCTGCCGTGTGCTGACTGCGCTAGGGCAATCGTGCAAGCTGGAATTGTGCGGGTCATCGTACATAAACAAGGACAAGAAGCCTTTCAAGAAGCCTCTGGAAACACCGGAGGTGAATGGGACGAGTCACATAAAGCTACGCTTAAGATTTTCTCATCCATTTATGAAAGAGAAGAGACGGTAATAAAGACTATGACAAACATAATCACTTATCCAGCAGTGCAGAGAGAAACTTCAATTCTGCATTGGTGGTCAGGTAAGTTATCAACGCCAGTAACAGGATTTTTTAGAGGTCAGGAGTTTACATTATGAAATAAAAAAATATCTGCTTGCGCCTAAAGGCGGATTTATGCACTATCAACTTCGAACTATATTTCCAAAAGAAATAACTATCGCCAAGCGAGTAGTTGATACGGAAAAAAGTGAAATATCGGATATTGGAGAAGCTGAATACAATTGGTTACGAAAAGAATGGTCGTCGAGAGATGTTTATTATCATACCGAAGGTGAACATATTCCAAGTCCTTTTATAATTAGAATGGCAAATATTATTAGCCAAACGACGCGCCGCGGCGCGGGAAATCGGCTTGTCCTTCATCCTGATAATTATCATTTATTAGATCCTAGTGTTATTGACGCCAATGGATCTTTTGCTAATGCAATAAACATTTTTGTTTCTGAAAACTGTCCAAAAAATAAAATGGTAGTGTTCTATTCAGGAAAATCGTTCTGTGATAACCCTTGTCATATTCACGATTTTCAAGATCGCATGTTCTTTACTGAAATGGAAAATTTAGCCGATTTTCATATTAAGCAAGCACATTATGTCCAGCAACTTCCGTTAATTGGTATTTGACAAAATTTTAGAAAAGTGTTAGGATAAAGAATGACAACATATCTGATTATTGATACACTCAATAACTTTATGCGCTGCAAGCATGTGGTGCATGGAGATACCGCAGAAGACAAAGCCGGCATGGCTGTGCATATTAATTTCATGTCTTTGAGAAAGATGTGGAATAAATTTAATGCTGACCACACGGTTTTCTGTCTTGAAGGCCGGTCTTGGCGGAAAGAAGTCTATCCAAAATACAAAGCCAACCGCGTAGCCGAAGAAGAAACCGATCCAGATGCGATTGAGTTGAATGATGCGATGTGGCAGGCTTATGAAGATTTTGTTGAATTAGTCAACACTTCGAATGCTACCGTGTTGAAACATTCTATGGCTGAAGCAGATGATATGATCGCACGTTGGATTGCTACGCACCCCGACGATAAGCATATCATTATATCATCTGACTCCGATTTCGTCCAATTAGTGTCCGATAATGTTTATCTGTATAACGGTGTTACGAACGCACTGATCAAACCAGAGGGTGTCTTTGATGATCGGGACCGAGCGTTAGATTTCAGCGTCAAGAACGATGGCAAAATCCGTGTCGGCAAAACGGTTTTGGGAAAGAATGATGAATTCCCTGAGCGCCCAGACTGGATTGACTATGCTTTGTTCACTAAAATTGTTCGAGGCGACAAAGGCGACAACATTTTCTCAGCTTGTGAACCCGGCACCCGACAAAAAGGTTCCAAGAAAAAAGTCGGCATTCAAGAATGTTTTGAGAACAGGCAAGAACAAGGCTATGAATGGTTCAACTTCATGAATCACCGATGGGTCGATCATGAGAGCAAGCAGCATATTGTTCGGGACTTGTTCGAGTTCAACGAAATGTTGATTGACTTAAACAAAATGCCAACTGAGATTAAAGAAGCATTCGATGATTATATCGAATCTTATGAAAAGCCGCCAGCAAAGCAACTAGGATTTCACTTCTTACGTTTCGCTGAAATGTACCAGCTTGAAGACATAAAGAAGGATCCAAATAAATTTGTGGAGATGATCAATGCGACTCCTGGTTAACGGTCCAAGTTTTGATTACCGTGATCTCGAAAGAATTGAAAGATTCCGAGAACGCAAAAAACCGGTCGTCCCGGAAGGCTTTCGACAGGTAAACAGACTCTTTGAAGTGATGGGTTTCGATCATCAAGGAATTAAAGGTCTGGCCGTGAAAGAGTCCAGAAGACCTCATTTATATAGAGAACCGAGCTCCGGAAGTCTTCCGGAAACCTTCGATCTGTCGAATTTACACGGATACAAGACCGGCGGCACTATTCACATCAACAACCAAATTGGCAGTGAAGAAGTTTATACAGTTAAAGAAGACTATGTTCTCACTTTGGATAAATTCGCACTAGGTGCGATTTCTCATGAACTAACTGACGCATGTTATGTGATTGACAAATCCAGAAGATATGATGATCTAATGCGTAAGAATGCAGCAGAAGACAAAATGAGAAAAGAAACACCGGCTCTGCAAAATGCTTGGGAAAAATATCAAACTTTATTAAACCTTTGTCGGTAAATAAAGAAAAGGAGGTTACATGCAAGCAAAACCTATTACAGAGACTGCGTTTGTTCTAATGACCGATGCCGGAGAACGTTTCGGATTGTTGAACAGAAAAGAAGACTTAATTGAATTAAGAACCGCAGACACAACGAACGAATTTTCTAAGATTGAAGATTTGGAAGAACTGGTCGGTTCTATCCATTTCATGAAACCACCAAGTCATACAGAAGCCTCAAATATACAAGTTGGTGGCTATCCTGTCAAGCACGAAGAAGTGTTTGAAATTGAAGAAGCTGACATCACAACCTACAAAGCAAGCCCGAATAGTCGTGTTCGTTGGGTGCCGGGCTGGTGGGGAATTAGATTCACCCGAGGATATATTTGTTTCTTATGTCCGAAGCTTGCGACACTTACCGAGAACGAATTTGTCGGTCCATTCAAAGATAAATTTGAAGCAGAGACCGCTGTGAAAATTAGAAATCAAGCTTTACGAGAAGAAGAATGAGTTGGTTTAGAAAGAAAAAGGTTGAAGAAGTCGAGGAGAATACCCAATTAAAAACAGTTATCAGCGCTCAAACCGGTAGATGAAGATGAAGAACGTATTCTTCGTTCAAAACATTCAGCTGCACAGAGAGCTTGGGAACGATACCAAGGAATTATTAAGGTGTTGAAACTTAAAAAATGACATATCCAGCTTTAACAGAATTTATCAATCGTGTTCAGAGAATGCGCGGTACCAAATCAAAAGAAATGCGGATATCTTCGGAAGATGCAACTCGTGTATCTATGGAACTGACTAAACTTTTGCTTGACAAGGTCATTGAAATCAAAGAACCTGAGAAGTCATCTGGGCAGATTGACGGGGGTCGGTTTTAATTAAAAGATTCCCATTGGTTCTACTTCAGCATCCTGAATAGAATCTCGAAGGTCTTCAGTCTTTTCTTCATCATACCACATAACCTGCTCAAGCATCCTAATGACCAAAATGGTTGACATAACCAAATCATCGTGTTCACCTAGTTTGGCTGCATAACCCGCACCAGCTGCAACAAAGAAGCTCAACTGTCTCGACAACTCAGCTGAATTGATTTGCATAGCATGTTTTTCTACAAGGTTTTTCATTCTAGCACACGCAGTGAGTTTTGATCTGTTCGTGGTATTGTAACCTTTACGGAATGATCGACCTCTGGTTTTCTTTGTTTCAGTTAAGAACTCTCCAGGAAAATTCTCTTCTCCCATTTCATCAATAACAATCAAAGCCGCTTCACCGATGGTATTGTTCTCGACTGACCAATAAATTTCTGGTTGGTTATCGCCATCGAATCGCATCTCTTCATCTAGAACTTGCAAAATTCCTCGCAAAATTCTAAGCTGTTCTGGAATACGAACTGTTTTCGACATCCACTCAGCTACTTGAATCATACCAGGTAACTCGAACACTTGCATAGCCGCAAAGTCGCCGCCAGTTCCGATGGAAGGATCGTAACCTACAAGATAAGTCTTTCTAGCTTCTGGACGCTTCCACCATTTAACTTGTCCGGTTTCTTTCAACGGCTGTCTTTGTTTAGCATCTTCTAGGATACGCTTAAGGAACATACCTTCAATTAAAGTTTCAGAATAACCAACGAAGGCACAGTTCTGTTCTCGTTCGAATCGCTGATCGTCATTAATCCTTGAACGCTCTTTCTTTTCCCAAACTTCGTCACGATCCGGGTGCTGTTGCCAGGTTGCGATAATTGCTTTAAAGCCGTTCTGTCCGGGACCTGAAGTAGGAATAGAAGTTCCGTCAGCCTCAAAGTAACGGTTCGCTCCTCTCCAAATATCAGCGAAGGTATCGTACTCGGTATATGGCGTCGAAGTAATAAAGGCGCGTCCACCAGTGCTCAATGACTGTGAAATAGCTGCCCAGAAGTCTGCCTGCATGTTCGGGTGAATAGCTGCAAATTCGTCGACGTAAAGTAGTGAAGGAGTCAAACCACGACCGGAGTGCGGTCCGGTTGCTCTAGAGATAATTTTTGATCCGTTTGAGAAATAGACGTGACCTTTGGCGTAACCTTCGTTCTTAATGGCTGCTCTAATAAAGTCCGGACAGTGTTCGTAGCCGAACTGAATTCTTTCCATGATTTCCATTGATTGTGCTCGGTTGTTTGCACAGATCAAAACCGTTTCGTCTTTATGGAACATCGAGAACCAAAGAATAAGTCCACCCACCAAGGTAGTCTTGCCCATTTGTCGAGCAAGCATGGCAATGTTATCTCGGTTATTCAAGAAGTTATCAATCATTTCAAGCTGATAATCAAATGGCTCGAATAGTTTTCTTCTCATTTTACCGGCGTTGCCGACCATAGTTTGGATATAGTAATAATTCCTTAGAAAATATTCAGGATCTTTCTTACATCTCCTGACTTCTGCTTTCATTGACTCAGTGTATTTTATCCGAACCGATGATTTCTTATAAGCTTCGTCTGGAATTTTAAGATATTTCTTCGGGATTTGTGTTTTAAAATCAGTCATATCTCCCTCCTTTAGATATTTAATCAATTACCTTCACATAAATAAACAAAATGACGTTTGGAGAGTAGTAAATGATATCCTATAACCGTTTGGCCACAGAAATCTATCAGATTTTGTCAGCACCAAGCTACGATTACACGCTAAAGATGTATAATTCTGAAGGAGACTCTACCACCACTCCTAAGAAAGTGAAATGGATTTATGTCGAACCAGACGATATTGTTCTTCGTTTACCAGTTGAAGGAGGCGCACGGACGACTCCTGAAGCGAACGAAGTATATTTCTGGAAAAACCAAGAAATTGATGATGATCGTATGATCTCTATTATTAAGAGAATGCGTAAGATTTGCAATCTCTATGGTGTCGGATTAACAGTGAAAGACTTTTCTCGTTCTAAAATGCCCAAAAGGTTTTCTGATATGACTGAGCGCGAAATCGAAGAGGATAATATGGAAGAATCAATCAAACGTCTAGGACCAAAATTGTTCGAGGCAGAGATGCAAGAAGAAGAAATGTTCTATAGTGAAGTTGGTGATTTGTTAGGAGAGATTCTTGGAGACAACGACATTGGTCTTGTTAATTTCAATCGAGAGGACCGAAGACGAGAAATTGATTTTGGTCCTATTGTTGTTATTCAATCTTGGAAACGAGATGGCTCTCCGATGAAACCAGTTACCACTATATACATTGACGATGTCGCGCATACTATAGGTAGATTTGCAATTTTTGGACCAGATGAATATGCAGAAGACCTTGCTAGTACCATTAAAAATATCCGCGGACAGGAGGAAGACGACGACATGGAACCAGAATTTAACGAAGGCGATTCAACCGGAACGATTATCGACGTTCCTGGATCAGACGAAAGAGCACACGAAATTATCATGCAATTTGATCCAGGCGCGATTGAAAACGCACAAGACCAGTTTATGGTTGATCCTGAAGTTGCCGATGACATTTTAGGAGCATTGTATTCAGCAGGATACGACAATGCTGAAGAGTCTTACTTGATGGAAGGAATGCACGGGTCAGATCGTCGCTCATTCTTTGAGTTGGGTGAAGCAAAAATGGTTGTCGTGCATGAAGGAACTATCAATCCAGAGAAGCATGGCGCAAGATCAAGAAACATCAAGGAAGTTTACGTTGAGTCTAACGGTGAAAGATTCCGTCTTCCTGGAAAGTTCTTACCTGGTGGTCGTGCACTTTGCAGACACCTTAATGAAGGCGGCAAGGTCTTAGACAAAACTGGTCGCAAGATTATGGAAGTAGTCAAAGAAGCTTCATCGTTACGTGGATTCATTCGTGAATACCGTAAGACCCAAACAGCAACAGATCTTTTGGAAATGGCGCGTTCACGTGTTCGTAGTCTTCGTGAGTCTTGCGGCAGAATGACTGGTCCTAAGAATTATTACGCTTTCAAAGAATCATTCACAAAGTCAGCTAGAATCGGTAAAGATAGAATTACTGAAATGAAAAATCACTTGGTTGCTTCAGTTGGGTTGAACGAAGATCAAGAAATTCATGAGGGATTCGATTACTTGGCAAAGATGAAAGTAATGGAATCGTCTGATTCCATCAGAAACGTAGGCGAGGCTTTAAGTCTTCTCGAAGGCGGAGAAGAAGCTAATACAAAAGAATTAGCAACTGATTTGGTATTGAAGAAAGTAGGCAACGGTCTTTCTCGTGAACAGAAAGAGACATTGAGCTTCATGAAGGGCGTTGGCGTTAAGAAACTATGGAAAGAACATGGTGGAGATATTGCTGACAAATTCGACATGATCACAATGGCAATCAAAGACGATTTCTTGAGTAATTTGTTTAGTCGTATCGTTGACCAAGTCACAAACGATGACGAAGTTAAGAAGGGTGAGCTAGCTATTGCCAACATGATTAAAGACGGCGTAATCGGAAATGCTATTTCAGAAACAATGATGCAAGAAGCACAGCGAGAGTTGATGGAATTTGTAAACGACGCAGCCTTTGGTTTTATGAAGGAATCAAACTATCCTGATAATTTCCGTGGTCTTCCGGGTGAAGATTCAGCTGACGACGAAAGTGAAGCTGTTGCTTATATGCAAGACTTGATTGATCAAGCTATTCAAGAATTTGACCCAGCTGAATGGGATTTTGATTTAAATGATGAAGTTAGTTTTGCTGGAGCATTGGAGACAATCGTTGACGATAGTGTCTATGTAGAAATGGAAGATCGCTATCCTGACTATTTCACATGGGAAGAAATGGAAGACGCGGTTGCGGTAAAACTACGTGATCAAATGCAAATGGGATAAATGAATGAGTGATTTCGGCAAAATGTTGAATGGTGATTATCGCCTTGTAAACCTGCAGATTGTTTATTACATGCCGGATCACAATTCCATTTTACAAGAGTTTGTTTGGCAAACTTTAGATCAAGTCCCAAAGTATCCTAGAGTCTATACACTCCTTGATTTTTGGAAACAAGAAATCGAAGCAGTAATCGAAAGTATTCGTGTCTGTCATTCGGATCCATTACTTACGAATACTTACTCTACTGAAATAAATCTTCCTAATCTATTTGACAAAAAGCAGTAAAAGATACTATTATGAGTAGTCTTTTATAAATAAAGACGTAGGACAGCAAATGTTCTACAATGGCAAAACATAGGCACAAAATAGGCACAAGGAGGCTAATATGTCAGTAGACATGGATAAAATGCGCGCTCTGCTAGAGCAAGAAGAAGAAAAAAACAAAAATAAAGGATCCGAGAATAGAGGCAGCCAGGCATTGGGTGATGGTCCGGTGTATCCGCACTGGTTGATTCCTGTTGACTCGACGTGTATGTTTCGGTTCCTTCCTGATGGAAACGATGCTAACCCGTTTTTCTGGGTTGAGCGTTCGATTCGTAAGATCCCGTTCACCGCTGTAAAAGGTGTTGACATGGGTAAGCGCCAACAGGTTGAAGTTCAAGTCCCAGACTTGAATGCGTTCGAAAGGAACATCGATCCTATCCAGAAGATCATTGGTCCATGGTGGGATGAAGGTCGTAAAGAAGAGTATCGTACCTACAAAAAGAGGATCTCTTATATCTATCAGGGATTTGTCAGAAGCCACCCAGGTTTCGTTGACGGAAAAGGCAACAAACTCGAAGATGTGTTTCCGGAAAATCCAATCCGTCGCTTTATTCTTTCCCCGAAAATTCATGAGACTTCAAAAGCAATTATCATGAATCCGAAGGTTAAGCATAGCCCGGTTGATTTTGAGAACGGTCGTGACTTTGAAATCGTTATGCGTAAGCAAGGCGAATTCAATAATTACGATTCCAGCCAATGGTCGTTTGAGGAAGACGCTTTAACAGTTGAAGAACTTGAAGCGATTGAAAAGTTCGGTCTTGAAGATCTAAACCAGTTCTTACCGAATCGTCCGGACGCAGCAGGAATTGCAGCTATCGAAGAAATCTTCGAAGCATCACTTGCAGGTCTTCCGTATGATCCAGATAAGTGGGCAGATCACTATCGTCCAAATATCGCACTAGGTGGCGAAGGCGCAAAGAGTGACAAGACTACGGTTACAGTCAATAAGGGTGATACTTCCGCTGAAGTAGAAAACGAAGGTGTTGTAAAGGCACTTGAGGCTTCTAAAGAAGATGCAACCACCCCGCCTTGGGAAGAAGAAAAAGCTGAAGTAAAGGTTGAGGAGAAGGCTGAAGAAAAGCCAGAAACCAAAACTGAAAAGAAAACTTCAAGCACTGACGATCTCATGGCGAAACTCAAGAAACTTAAAGAAGAAAAAGCCGCAAAGGCTAGCTAAAACGGTGGGGGAGAAATCCCCCATCCTTTTATGACTAGAAATGCGAATAATCTAAGGAGTTTAATATGACAAAACCAGTTGACATTTCCAAATTTAGGAAATCACTCACGAAAAATATCAAAGGAATCAGTACCGGTTTTCAAGATCCACAAATTTGGCTTGATACCGGATCGTATGCGCTGAACTATTTGATCTGCGGTCGTTTCGACGGCGGCATCCCTTTGGAAGGTAAGGTAACTCAGTTTGCTGGATCAGCCGGCTCAGGTAAATCTTATATCGCTTCGGCAAACTTGGTTAAGGATGCACAAAAGAAAGGCATCTTCCCAATCATTATTGATTCAGAAAACGCTCTGGATGAAGCATGGTTACAAAAACTAGGAGTCGACACAAGTGAAGATGCTTTGTTGATTGTTAGAATGTCGATGATCAACGAAGTCGCAAAATTCTTGACTGAATTTGTTGATGATTACAAAGACTCGTATGGAGACATGCCAAGAGACGAACGTCCGCCATTCTTAATTGTGGTCGACTCACTTGGTATGATGCTTACGCCGACAAACGTGAAGCAGTTCGAAGAAGGTGACATGAAAGGTGACATGGGTATTAAGGCGAAACAGATTACGGCTCTTGTTCGTAGCACAGTTTCGATGATTGCCTCTGAAAAGATTGGTATGGTTGTGACAAACCACACTTATGATTCTCAGGATATGTTCAAGCCGGATTCAGTTATCACAGGCGGTAAAGGACTTGAGTACGCCAGTTCAATCATTGTTGTGGTTGAAAAACTCAAGTTGAAAGAAGACTCTGACGGCAACAAGACAAGCGAAGTTCACGGTATTCGTGCAGCAACGCAAGTCAGAAAGTCACGTTACGCAAAACCTTTTGAAAAGATCGAAATTAGAATCCCTTGGGAAACTGGTATGGATCCTTACTCAGGTCTGTTTGACTTGTTTGAGAAGAAAGGTCTACTCGAAAAGCAAGGAAATAAATTCCTTTATATTTGCAAAGACGGCTCGGAATTTAAAGAATTTCGTAAGCGTTTTACGACTGATATGTTCGATCGTATCATGCTTGAGTTCACCGAAGAGCCTTCAGTGAATTTAGAAGAAATTGCAAACGAAGAACTTGAATCTGAGGAGTTGGAGGCTGATAATGGATGAAGAACTTTTTCTAGAAGTTTGGACTTTGTTTAGGGTTTATATTCCAGAAAAAGACAGAGTCAATGCGGCTATGTCTTTGATCGACGCCTTCGAAGGTTGCGGCCATGACGTGGAAACATTCATGGAAATTATCGCAACTGACAATGACATTGATGCTGCTCTGGTAGAGAAGGGTTATTTGTCAGAAGAGCTCGATGATGTAGACGAATACGAGGACGCATGAGCAACTGGGTTTACCGAGTTCAAGAATCATACGATAATATAATCGACATGGTAGAACATTTCGAAGAACAGTATGAAGAAGCTCGTGGCGAAATCAAAATGAAAGGGAAGATCGAGACAAACTCGGCTATGCTCCCTGGACAATTTGAATATCGATATCGTCAACTTCAAGAGATTGAAGCAGTGCTTGAATACCTGAATATTGAATTTAGGAAGACCCGCTCAGGCCTTTATAAAAAATATCTAGAAACCTATAAACGTCAATTAACCTCGAGAGACATTGATAAATATCTGGACGGAGAGGACGAAGTGGTCCAACTCCAGATTTTAATCAACGAAGTGGCCTTATTACGGAATAAGTTTTTAGCGATTACAAAAGGATTTGAATCTAAAGGATTCCAATTAATGAACATCGTTAAATTGAGAACTTCCGGAATTGATGACGCCACCATTTAAATAGGTTTTAATGGAAACAATAGGATTTTTAGATCCAGATGCGCCAAAGAAAAGGAGATACCTTCGGCATCTGCAAGCTATCAAGAACAAAAAAAGAAAAGAAGGTATCTCTGAAATTGAACAAAAGCTGATGGGAAAGTTTTTCGAGAGAAGAAAACTCAACAGTCATATAACAGATAGTTCAATTCAGAATTTAGTTGGTTGGGCACGAACTTTATTTAGACTTCAGTCCTTTGATCGTGTAGTATCAGACTTAGCCGAAATAGGCCTAGATTTAGATATTTCCGACAGGGATAAAGTAAGAATAAAAAGAGAATTCAACCGTCGTAACAGAAAGGCTTTTGTGCCGGTTACCACAAAAACACGTGGACCGGTCGAAGTCCAATATAAGAAAAGGAGACGATAATGTCAACTACAGAAGAAATGAAAACAGCATTCCAAACTTTTGTCGACGAAGATGCAAAGTTTACAGAAAAAGGCAATGCCGCCGCTGGAACTCGCGCTCGTAAAGCATTGATGGAACTTACCAAACTTGCTAAAGCTCGCCGTACTGAAATTCAAACCGAAAAGAACGCAAAGAAAGACTAATGATCGAGGATTTATATCAATCACACGTTTTCTATGACGTCAATAAAGACGGCAGGGACTTCGTAGTGGGTGATATCCACGGTTTTATCAATAAGTTCACCGAAAAATTAAATGAAGTTGAATTTAATCCAGAAGTTGATAGAATGTTTTCTGTGGGAGACTTAATCGACCGCGGGCCTCACAGCCTCGAATGCTTAAGCCTCCTACAGAAACCTTGGTTCCACGCTGTTCTCGGTAATCATGAACAAATGATGATCGATAGTCTTGATGGAGACGAACAGGTTATGGACGTATGGGAAGGGAACGGTGGTAAATGGCACCGTGACGTTCCTTTTGATGTACTCAATGCTTGGGTAGATGAATTAGAAACGTTGCCGTTAGCAATAACGGTTAACACCGATTCTGGCCAAATTGGCATTACTCATGCTAATCCTCCAGAAGATTGGGAACACGCTATCAATAGAACCAGATTTTTTGAGAATCTTTTTCTTTGGGGCCGCACGAAAATAATGCATCGTGACTCAAAAGAAATTGAAAATATTTACATGACGGTACATGGGCATACGCCCACGGCCGGAGTTCAGCAATTTGGAAATTCGTACTTTATTGACACTCTTCGAAACGGAGGCGGTGAACTCACATTTATGAGGATTCAATGAGGATTAGTGAGTTGCAACAAGATATAAACGCGAATGGAACATTCGCAGGAGTACGGACATCAAATAGAACGAACATCGAATTAAAGAAATATCAACAAGAGAATGATATTCAAAATCCAAATCCGATGCATAAATTCCACGTTACGCTTTTGTTCTCGAGAAAACCGTGCCCGAACTACGAGCCTTTGGGTGAGTATCCGAAACCAGTTCTGGCTGAATTTAAGCAATGGAAGATTTTTCCTACTCAACCAGATGAAAACGGAAATATCAGCAATTGTTTGGTGATGGCATTGGATTGCCCTTGGTTAATTAAAAGACAAAAAGATTTGGTAAGGGAACATGGCGCGTCTTTTGATTTTCCTGAATACGTTCCGCATATCACATTGTCATACAACGCCGGTGATATTGATCCAGAATCGTTTCCTGAGTTTATGGAACCGATTGAGTTGGTTTTAGAATATCAAGAACTAATCAATCCAAAATGGGCTAAAGGAAAAGAATAGTTGACAAGACGGTTTTACCGTGTTAGGATATTAACATGACAGATTATAGTGTAGATCCAGAAAAAGACACTAAGACCAAACCCAAGAACAAAGAACCTAAGTTCTACAAGGTTATTCTTTTGAACGATGACTTCACCTATATGGATTTCGTGGCTGATATTTTGACTACGATTTTTGGCAAAAGCATCGAAGAAGCGAATCACATTACTTTGGAGATTCATCAAACCGGTAAAGCAATTGCCGGCGTCTACACTTATGATGTCGCGGAAACCAAAGCGGTAGAAACGATTGATCTGGCTAGAGTAAACGGATTTCCGTTACTCGCACAACTCGAGGAAGAATGATACCGAACGCACCACCAAGCGAAGAAATTTTCAAAATTAGAAATCAGTCAACAAAAATGAAGATTGTTGAAGACTTCCCGCCAAACATCGATGCCTTGCGATTGGTATTCCCAATAACCAATACGGTAATCTTTGCGTGGGGTGACAAGATTTATAATCCACACAAAGTTGATATCCCGGATGAACTGATCGCCCACGAGATGGTTCACGGCGCCCGTCAATTAAAGATGGGAGTGAATGAATGGTGGGTTCGATATATTGAAGATCCAGCTTTCCGTTTAGCCGAAGAAGTTCCCGCTCACCAAGCTGAATTTACTTGGTTAATGAAAAATGCTAACCGTAAAGAGAGAAGATCGGCGTTGAAAGTCGTTTCAAATAAATTAGCTGCTCCTCTTTACGGAAAATTAATTACCCCGAAACAAGCACAGAAAATAATCAAGGAGGCATTAGATGGGTAAGAAACCTACTCGCCAAAAACTATATCGTGACAATTATGCTGACATTTTTGGAAAAAAGAAAGCAAAGCCTGAAGGCAAATTCACAAAAATGCTAGGGAAGGTTATTGACAAAGCAAAAGAAACCGGACTTGGTGATTAAATGTTGATCGTAGTTGATACCGAGACAACAGGACTCAACACCAAAACCTGTGATATTATTGAAATTGCCGCATGCCCTGTGGGAGATGATCAAGTCAAGAGTATGTTAGTCAATCCTATGGAGCCGATTCCAGAAGAAGTGGTCAATATCACCAACATCACCGATGAAATGGTGGAAGACCATGCGCCTTTAATTGAAGCGTTTCCGGAAATTGCCAAGATGTTGCATCTAGACGACAATCCTTATTTCATTGCACACAATGCACCTTTTGACAGAAATGTGATGATTCACAATTTCAAGCGTATTGGCTTTTCAGATGATGATCTTGGATTCTTAGCACAAGACCGTTGGATTTGCACAAACCGCCTCAGCAGAAAAGAATTCAGAGACACTCCAAGGTGTAAAAGCACCAAATTAACTGAGATGCAAAAGTTTTTGAATCTTGACGTGCCTGAAAGTAACATTGCCCACAGAGCAGGCGCCGACGTGCTGACTTGTATGCGTTTGTTCGAATGGTTCCAAGACAAGCACCCAGAGTATTCTTCTGAAGACTGGGTTGATTTTTGTTGGGAAGGCTACCAAATTATTAGATTCCCGTTCGGTAAGCATAAAGGCAAGAAATTGCTTGACATCCCGACAGATTATTTTGTATGGTTGTTTGAGAATATCGACAGCTTGAATCCAGAGAACGATAATTTCGATAAAGACCTTTACACTTCTATTTCAAAGGAAATTGATCGACGGGTAGAAACAATGGGGATTGAAGTCTGAAAGGAAACACAAATGGGAAAAACTCATACAGAAGATGAACGAGTTTATCATGAAGAAATGCCAAAAGCCGATACCGGGTTTTTAGACGTAACCGGTAGACCGATATGTGTGTCGGAGATTTGGTTGCATTCAATCCGCCAAATTATAAAGGCATTAAAACTGGATTCATCGTGAAGGCAACACCAAAAATGGTTGCCGTTGAATATTTTGTTGGTATCAGCAATTTAAACAGTCTAAAAAATTGTACTCTATCAAATACGAGACGCCAAAAATGTGGCAATTCTCCGAGAATAAGTTATTGACTTTTCTAAAAGAAGAAGTTATAAATAAGATTGTAAGTTAGCATCAGCAATTTACGCTATATTGAATCGCAAGGTTACAATATGAAATGGTCGAAACCCATTTCACGAAAGTGAGGTAAGACAAATGAAAAATAGAATCCTAGACGTATCACGACAGAGCACCATTGCTCCACTCTCCCCTTGGTTTTCCGCCCAATTAGATAGGCTGATCCAAAAACAACAATTCCTTCCAGAAATAGAACTTGCTGGTGTCCAAAACGATTTGGTCGACAATTTGATTGCTTATAAAGAGCAGGCAAATATCGAAAATGTTGTTTTAGGAATGTCCGGCGGCGTTGACTCAGCACTGACTGCTTCTTTGTTTAAAGAAGCTGGTTGGAAAGTTTCCGGTTACCTGTTGCCTATCAATCAAGACCCGGAAGAAACCAAACGCGGTGCAGAAACCTGCGAAGCTCTTGGTATTCCCTACACCGAAATTGATCTAACAGCTGAAGCAAAAGCAATGGCTAATCGATTGGTGCACATCAATCCCACAACCCAACAAGAAAAAATTCGTGCCGGAAATATTCGTGCTCGGCTACGGATGATCACACTTTATGACGCAGCAAACGCGGTTCGGGGTTTGGTCGCTTCGACTGATAACTTCTCCGAATTGACCGCAGGCTTCTGGACACGCTTTGGGGACGAAGGAGACCTCGCGCCGCTCCGGTCTTTATGGAAATCTTGGGAAGTTCCAATGCTTGCTCGGATGGTCGGATTACCTGAGTCAATTTATACAGCAACGCCTACTGATGGCCTCGGAATCGACGACGGCGACGAAGCGCAGTTCGGCTGCTCATACTTGGAATGGGATATTATGGTGATGAGTTTTTTATCTAATACGACTCAAGTAACTGATAATCGTTCCGCAGAAGTTTATGATATAGTAGCAACACGAATGAAGAACTCATGGTTTAAGCGAGCAGGTACTATTCAGCTACAGGCTAAAAATCAG
>Ga0075117_1001171_pt1 | contig 16352 bp, 15 predicted proteins | sample AntAceMetag02UKJ_FD_69789 | JGI IMG/M metagenome (GOLD analysis project Ga0075117, IMG submission 69789) | Saline lake microbial communities from Ace Lake, Antarctica - Antarctic Ace Lake Metagenome 02UKJ | ecosystem: Environmental > Aquatic > Non-marine Saline and Alkaline > Saline | place... | reverse complement strand
ATAGTGAATAGTGAATAGTGAATAGTGAATAGTGAATAGTGAATAGTGAATAGTGAATAGTGAATAGTGAATAGTGAATAGTGAATAGTGAATAGTGAATAGTGAATAGTGAATAGTGAAAATTTTAAAAAATCAATGGATAACAAACAAATACAAACGTTAAACACAAAAAATCAACTAAGTCAGGTCTTAAGTGTATCCCAAGCTGCCATTCTTGACTTTTTTAGGGTCACATGCATTTCTTGGGGAGACAATCAAAATTGAAAAAGATAATGATAATATGAGGCTTGTTGAAATAGAATAACTCGACTTTCTGAGGGTTATTCTATTTCAACAATGCCACATGATTACAAGGGTGTTGGTATTTTATGGTCAAATTCAATAAGCCGTCAACTCGCCTTTTTTTTTTATGCAAAGTGACACATGTAGTTTGCTCCCCAACTTTTTTACGTGACCCGTTTTTTACCCCTTTTACTTTTTTGCTTTAATTTACAGATTAGGCTGAAGCTTTTGTTACTGTTTATAAAATTTGGCACTTCGTTTTCCATTACTATCCTGAACTTGAATGATATACAAACCAGTAGCTAAATCGCCCACGTTAATTTTGGCCTTTTTAGCTGCTCCGTTACGTAATGCTACCCCAGATGTGGAGACCATCATATATTGTGCGGTTTCACTGGTTTCATTATATAAATTGATGTATTCCACGGCAGGGTTGGGATATATGGAAAACTTGACTTCGGATTCCGTACTTAATCTTTCGGGCGTATCCAAGGGGCCTATTTCGGTAGCTTCCCCCAAGAACGAAAATTGATATTCCAAGCTATATTCCGATGCTATATTCTGGGAGCAGAACGTGCGTAATCGGAGAACATATTCAGCATCGACCTGTAAGCCCTTTAAAGTAGTTACAGGGCTGGACACATACGATGTTTGCCATGTTTCCTCCGTCACCTTTCTATATTGTACTTCGTAGAGTGCATCTTCCACGGGGTCCCATGTGAGGCTTAGTTCTTCAGTTTTCGGCTCGGCCAAGGCCAAACCTTCGGGAGCTGCCAAACTACAATTGGTCATGGCTACTCCAGAAATTAAAAGGGAAAAATGCTGTAGACCATTTGAAAGCCTTCCTTTGTGGGTAACGGTAATGGTATAGCTGCCCTTGGCATCGGGTATTTCTACACGCTCAAAAGGATCCACTTTGTTATCCCCTTGCGTTGCAGGTGCATCTGGCTGGGCAGCAGTTAGTTTCCAAGGATATACTACCGTTCCATTCTGGGTAACACGGATATCCAGATCGTTGATCAAAGCGGGAGTTACATCGTTCAGTGTACCCCTGTTTATCTCTTCAGAGGCGGGATCTGTCCACGAAATAGATGCTATAAGATTTTCGTTTCCGCTAGCCTGTAGCTCTAGAGTGAACACTTGACTATCTCCTAGACTTATCTCCTCCATATAAGAGCTGAAGTCTTTATTTCGCAATAGTTCAGCGGCATTTTTGGAATTCATGATGCCCCATCCCATTTTATAGTCGGGTCCCGAGTTATCAACGTCATCAGCAGAATGCAGGGCGAGTCCTTTTAGGGTCGCGGCCTTCATATAGGTGCCATAAAGCTGTTCGTGGTACTGTTGCAAAAGCAATAAGGCACCCGTTACACTAGGCGTTGCCATAGAGGTACCCGAAGATGTGCTATAACTTTTATTGGTTTGGGCAGAAGTTGAAAATATGGAAGAACCGTCGCCGGCAATATCCGGTTTTATTCTCCCGTCATCCACAGGGCCAAAACTACTGTACGGAGAAACTAATGCCTCCTTTAAGTTTCCGTTGCGGTCTATTTTGGTATGGGCGGCAGCAATGGTAAGGCTGTTTTTGGCCAAGGTAAATCCGAGCATTAAATCAAACCCGTTCGCTGTCGTTCCTGCTATGGGGTCTTGGTTATCCTGTCTTTTTTGGGCGTTGCCTGCGGCATTGACCATTAAATAATAAGGTGCATTAAACATAATACGGTCCCAATCTTGGGTCACTTTAATATAGGCTCCAAAATACCAATCGGGCACGCGATCGGACTTAATGCCATAGGAGTGGTTCGAAAGCAACAATCCGTTGGCGGCGGCCTCGGCAACTTCAATTTTATCCCTGTTCCAATCGCTCGTAGTCACCTTTGCCGCATAGGCCACACCTTGGGCTTCTTTCCTGATACCCGAAGAAATTAGGCTTCCAGTAACCATAGAGGCATGTCCATCTACGTCTGAATCCTCATCGCCAACTATAGCCCTGCTATCGTATTCTTGGTGTGTCGTCAATGCTACGCCCGCATCCCAAACACCCACCTGCATTCCGGCACCGTTCAAGTCCAGATTTAGCAGTCCGTTGGTATGCAAGGTGTAAGCCCTTGAAGTTCTGCTGGCATTGTCCGAATACGTTTCATAATAAATGGGACTTCCATCGGTGCCTACGTCCTGTAAGGATACTTTTGTGCCGTTGGCAAGCGTTTCCTTAAAAGCCCAGCTGTTCTTTTTGGCCAGTGCCAAGGTTTTTTCCCGGTTTTGTTCATAATCGAACTCCAAGTCTACATGCAACGCCCCTATTTTAGAAAAGTCGTACTCTTGTTTAATGAGTTGCTTTAACGCATCGGACTGTGCGGAAGCCATCCATGTGGTGCAAAGTATCAACACAAGAAAAAGTGTAGATAAACCTCGAGCGCCTTTCTGTTTTCGATAATCCATAGGAAGTAGATTTATTATTGTACGATTTGGACTACAATAATATTGACTTACCTGAAACAATCGATCAAAAAGGCTAATTATTCGATGAGCGACATAAGAGATTTATTGTTCTTGTTGTGAAAGTGCTAATTTCTGATGTATAGGATTTTTCTTACCTAAAATTTACTCGGATAGTGGGTGTTTTTAAAATGAAGCCCTCTATTCCACCCCGCTCCGATACTGAGACAAGCTCAGCACAAGAGAAGAGGGAGCTACCTTTTAGATATAATTAAAAATTAAGGCGAAATCATCCTTAGTGTTCTTAGGGAAAATATCTTTTTATATAGAGATTTGAAACAAAACTAGTGCCCAGTTTCCCTCCGCTTGTGCTGAGCGCGGCCGAATTATGGCAGGAATTAACGCTGGTCTTTTTTTTATCAATTCAGATTTAACTTCAATACGATATATACCGGGAAGTGATCGCTATAGCCACCCAGATATTTACTGCCAGCAAAGGTGCGGTAGGGACTCCCTTTATACTTCCCGGCAGTTTCCCGTAAAAAGTTGTCGTCAAAAATACGTGCATTTGAAAAGCTGTGGGTTCCCTTTTTGTGATTTAAAAAACTATGCGAAATAAGAATCTGATCGAAGAGCGTCCAGCTTTTCTTATAATAGCCACTGCCACTTTTATCAGGAACATGAAGCTTTTCCATGGGATTGTACAACGTAGTCTGCTCCAGCAAGGTCTGTATACTCTTAGAGGAAGGGTCATCGTTAAAATCGCCCATGACAAGGTAATTGGGATTCAACTCCACATCGGCTATGGTTTTTATTTTCTCCGTAATTACCTTTGCCGCACTTATCCTTTTATGCTCGGTCACATCGCCCCCGTCCCTTCTAGAAGGCCAATGGTTTACAAAAATATGAACCATTTCGTTGTTCAGCGTGCCTTTTACGTAAAGGATATCCCTAGTCGTGCCCCTTTGTCCGTCCAGATTATCTACCAATAAGGGTAGCGGTTCCGAAGAAAGGACTTTAAAAAATTTAGGGTTGTAGAGCAATGCGGTAGCTATACCGCGCTCATCGGGAGATTCATAATGCACAAAGTCGTACCCCAAATTCGTAAGGGGTGCGGTTTCTGTCAAATCCTGAATTACACCTTGATTTTCGGCCTCCGAAATCCCAACAAGTACCGGCGGATAGTTGTTATCCTCTTTTCCAATCGCAAAAATGGTCTTGGCCAGCTTTTCCAATTTATGGGCATATCGCTTAGGCGTCCACTCCTTAAAACCGTTTGGAGTAAAATCATCGTCCAGTGTACGTTCGTTATTTTCAGCATCAAATAGATTCTCCAGATTATAGAAGGCAATAGTGTATAATTCTTTCTTGGATTTTCTTTTAAAAAAGGGAAAGAGCATTTTAAATTTTATTGAGTCGATAAAAATACTAAAATAGGATGGGCACTTTTACTTAATTTTGTACTTTACCTATATATGTTAGAAAAGAAAACAATTGAATACGAAAAAGCGGTTCTTATTGGCATTATCAATAGAGAGCAAAACGAAGAAAAAGTAACCGAATACCTAGACGAACTAGAATTTCTTACCTATACTGCAGGCGGCGAAGTATACAAACGCTTTGTGCAGCGCATGGAACTGCCCAATCCCAAAACACTTATAGGTAGCGGAAAGATGGAGGAGGTAGAAGCCTATGTAAAGGAACATGAAATTGGCTCCGTTATTTTTGATGATGAACTATCGCCCGCCCAACAGCGAAATATAGAGAAGCAATTAAAGTGTAAAATCATTGACCGTACGAGCCTTATCTTGGATATTTTTGCCCAACGTGCCCAAACAAGTTACGCGCGTACCCAAGTAGAACTGGCACAGTACGAATATTTATTGCCAAGACTTACCGGACTTTGGACGCACCTAGAGCGCCAAAAAGGGGGTATTGGAATGCGCGGCCCCGGCGAAACGGAGATTGAAACGGATAGGCGTATCGTGCGTGACCGAATTACCCTGCTTAAAAAGAAGCTGCTTAAAATAGACCGCCAAATGGGGACGCAAAGGGGAAACCGCGGTGCTTTGATACGCGTTGCTTTAGTTGGGTATACCAACGTGGGGAAATCTACTCTGATGAACGTTATTAGCAAGAGCGATGTCTTTGCCGAAAACAAACTCTTCGCTACTTTGGACACTACCGTTCGCAAGGTGGTTATAGGGAATTTACCCTTTCTTTTGAGCGATACCGTAGGCTTCATTAGAAAACTCCCTACGCAACTGGTAGAAAGCTTTAAAAGCACCTTGGACGAAGTTAGGGAAGCAGATTTGTTGCTTCACATTGTGGATATTTCGCATCCCCAGTTTGAGGAGCACATAGCAGCGGTTCATAAAATACTGCACGAAATCAAAAGTTCGGATAAAAAGACAATCATGGTCTTCAATAAAATTGACCAGTACGAGCATGATGTCATCGCCGATGACGATCTGATTACCGAACGCACTTCCCGCCATTTTACCATTGCCGAATGGAAACGCACTTGGATGGAAAAAGTGGGAGACAGGGCCTTGTTCATTTCTGCATTGAACAAAGAGAATCTGGATGAGTTCAAAAAGCGTGTCTACGACGAAGTCAGGGATATACATGTAACCCGTTTTCCCTACAATAACTTTCTATATCCAGAGCATTTGGATGAATATTGATGTGCTCTAAAACATAAAACAATGTAGTTCATCGATCAATTTAAATCACTGGTATTTTTCACCACACTTTGGGCCGCCTTCACAACATAAATTGTGCTTCACAAGATATGATTACATAACTTTGTCATGTGTTTAAGAGATAGTGTTGACCCCAAATCAAGAAGAACTTATAGCATCTAGTAAAACCCAAATTTTACGATAAGAACTTAACCAGAAAACCCTGCTCTTTGAGCAGGGTTTTTTAATAATGAACAGATAATTTATCTTAAAATGCGTAATTAAGACCGAACAAGAGATAGGTCTGTAATTTATTGTCAACGTTATCAAAAGTTGTGGCCGGATCACTATTAAGGGCAAAATTCAATGCCTCTTGCTTGTTATTACGCAAACCGAACTCAAAACCTAGGCCAACACCGTTCCATAAGGTATAACCAAAAGAATTAACCCATGTTAAATTAGATAGGTCTCCACTCCTATAACTTTGGAACATAGACAGATTTGTTTTAAAGTTTATAGCACCGATCTTTCTAGTATAATCGGCTACAATTTTTGCTCCTAAGGAAGATTGAAACACTTCATCATTGTTACTGAAGACAAAGTTGTAGTTTAAAGGATGTATTACCACAACCAAATCCTGGATAGGTGTCCACGTGGCACCCACACCAAGATCTAGATATCCTGGATCATTAAAATTGTCCAAAATAGTAGTTCTGTACTCCCCTAAAGCAGAGAGTGCAAACTTTTCACTCAGCTTACGACCATAAAGCGATGAAATAGTAAACACATCAGCTGCTTGCCTAAAGCTATCATCGTCCGTGGCGTTGTCCTTATCATCAAATTTTACCCAAGCCAGGTTCAAATTTCCTGAGTTTCTCCAGAAAAATTTCTCTTGATTTAGATTTGCAAAACCGTTGACGGTGATACCAATGTTCCCGGCAGAGTTGTTAGGTGTTCCTTGGGCATACCAGTTGTTAAACGAAGTCAGGTTGGCACCAATGGTACCAAAAGCACCTTTTTTCCATCCTGGCAAAGCATCGATCTTACCCTGCAAAACATCTATCCTGCTCTGAATTGCAGTGAGGGAATCTTTTTTAGGCCCAAGGTCGGAGATAAGCTCCTCCTCTGTTTGTGAGAAACCATAAACGCACGTAAATACCAGCGCGATAGTTACAAAAATGTGTTTCATAATAATGTGTTTCTGATTTAGAAACGCAAAAGCAAGAATACTCACATATTCCTATACAACATAAAAAATATTATTTTCTCTTATACAAGGGTACGGAGGAACAGGCTTCGCCATACATAATTGACTTTGCTACGGGCAAAAGCTTTTCCGTGATAAACAAATAGGCATTTTGGGGAACAGGTTTACGACTACATCCTTTTATAATAACCAACCTATCCTCAAACTCGGACACATCCAAATCGTCTATAATTTTTTGGTATATGGATGTTTCCAAATCCACTAGACTACCTTGCACTATCTTTTTGGCATAAGGCTGCAATTTAGTGGTAACGAGCATATAGGCCCACCCGGGAACAATAGCGTCGGTAGAACAGTTTAAGGCTACGAAGGTATCCTGATAGTGCTCCCAATCATGTACTGTAAGGTGTTCTCTAAATTCCTTTTCCCTTAAAATAAAACCTTCGTACAGCCAATCCTTTAGGTCCAATACCTTTCTTTCCCCTTTTGGATAATAATCCTCTAGATCAAAAGTAACCAGTTTGCTTTGGGCTACCTTATTTATGATTTCTTCTGGCATACTATGAAATTTAACGTTACGATAAATTTTATACTAAAACACGATTCGGGTTTTTAAAAAGGACATAGGACGAGTTGACGTAAGACTAAAAACGATGAAACCTGCTGAATGGCAATCCTAAGCAGCAATCTTACGTCTTGATATATAACAGCTTTAATTTAACTAGCAGCTAAAAAAGATTTCCGCCTTTACTGAAACAAGTTCAGCACAGGAGCGGAAATGACAAGCTAGCTTATTTACAACATCCCCAGCTCCAGCTTTGCCTCGTCGCTCATTAAATCCTGCGTCCATGGAGGATCAAAGGTTATTTCTACCTCTGCATCCTTGATGGCGTTCAGGGATTTAACCTTCTCCTCTACCTCTACCGGAAGGGTTTCGGCCACCGGACAATTGGGCGATGTAAGAGTCATTAATATCTTTACCTCGTTGTCCTCGTTTATCAAAACGTCGTAGATAAGTCCCAACTCGTAAATGTCCACAGGAATTTCAGGGTCATATATCGTTTTAAGTACTTTTACTATTTTCTCGCCTAAGTCGGCACTATCCGTTGCAGTGTCTATTTCGCTCATGTCTTAACTTAATTGTGTTTGGTAGGCTACTGCATAAAGCTTAATCTGCTTTATCATGCTTACCAAACCGTTGGCCCGCGTTGCGGATAAATGCTCCTTTAATCCAATCTCATCTATAAAATTCGTGTCCGCCTCTATAATATCCAGTGGTTTTTGATTGCTGAAGGCACGGATTAGAATAGCGATAATACCTTTTGTTATTATGGCATCACTATCTGCCGTAAACACCAGCTTATCGCTTTCCAGATCGGCATGCACCCATACCTTGCTCTGGCAACCCTTAATAATATTATCGTCCGTCTTATATTCTTCCGCAATAAGTGGCAACGATTTCCCTAGGTCTATCATATACTCGTAGCGCTGCATCCAATCCTCGAACAGGGCGAATTCATCTACTATTTCTTGCTGTATCTCTTTAATGTTCATTTACATAAGTTTAGGCTTCCCTAGTGCCTTGGCATATTTCACCTAGGCTTGTATCCGTCCTTTTTTTGTTTAATACCCGTTGTGGGCTAAATCTATATTCCTACTGTATGAATGTAGATACAAAAATACAATAACAAAAGATGGATTTCAACACTTTAAGAGAATGATAACGAGTAGTACTACACCAACATAGCTGTAGCACGTTTTACGCCGGCTACCAATACATCTACTTCCTCCTTCGTGTTGTAAAAACTAAAACTCGCTCTAACCGTGCCGGGAATCTTGTAAAAATCCATTATAGGTTGTGCACAATGGTGTCCGGTACGAACGGCAATGCCCAATTTATCCAGAATCGTTCCGATATCATAAGGATGAACTCCTTTAATATTAAAAGAAATAACAGAAGTTTTTTCTTGTGCGGTGCCGTAGATTTTGAGTCCGTCTATCTTTAGCAGTTCTTCCGTGGCATATTCCAATAGCTCATGCTCATACCCGGCAATCTTCTCAAAACCGATAGCGTTCATATAATCCAAGGCGGCACCAAAAGCGATTCCGCCGCAAATATTGGGCGTTCCCGCCTCAAATTTATGGGGCAAGCCCGCGTAGGTGGTTTTTTCAAAAGTAACTTCGGCAATCATTTCGCCTCCTCCTTGGTAGGGCGGTAGCTTATTTAACCATTCTTCCTTGCCATATAACATTCCTACACCTGTTGGTCCACAAATTTTGTGTGCGGATACCGTATAAAAATCCACATCCAAAGCCTGCATGTCGGCAATGAGGTGCGGTGCGGCCTGAGCGCCATCAATTAAAACCACGGCACCCACATTATGCGCTTTTTCTATAATTTCTTTTATGGGGTTGATGGTGCCCAAAGCATTGGAAATATGGTTACAGAATACCAATTTAGTTTTATCGGAAAGTAGGGTGTCGTACACATCCATCAAAAGTTCCCCTTCCTGATTCATAGGAATGACTTTTAAAACAGCTCCTGTGCGCTCACAGAGCATTTGCCATGGCACAATATTGGAATGGTGTTCCATAGCCGATACCAGGACCTCGTCGCCTTTCTTGATAAAAGCGGAAAAACCATTGGCAACGATATTTATACTGTGCGTAGTGCCCGATGTATAGATAATCTCGTGGGCATGTTTGGCGTTAAAGTGCTTTTGGATTTTTTGTCGCGCCTGCTCATATTTGTCGGTCGCTTCCTGGGAAAGCGCATGCACCCCTCTGTGGATATTCGCGTTGTAATTGGAATAATAATCCACAATGACATCTATGACCTGTTGGGGCGTTTGGGAAGTAGCCGCATTATCTAGATACACCAAGGGTTTTCCATTGACTTCTCGTTTCAAAATAGGGAAATCGGTTCTAATTTTTGTTACATCAAACATAGCAATTCAATTGAATTACAAAGATACTTACTGTAGTCTAAAGTAGAGTCCCTTTCGTGGTATTCCTTTGATAATGAAATTAAAAACTATAAGGTGGCACAGAACAGTAATTCTTTAAAGCTACCGGAACATATAGTTAACCGACAACTGTATAGCAGCGTTATAATTCTGTGCACCCTGCAGCGCATTGAGGCGATTGCGAAGACCTACATAAAACCGTGGGGATATAGATAAGTCGTCCGTTAATTTATAACCTAATCCTACGGCAGCACCATAATCCAATTGGAAATCCCCTGAAATGGAAGCTCTTCTATCGGAATTGGTATTGGAAGCCTGGTCCAACTCCTTAATCTTTGTGACTTGGTTTAATAAGAAGCCAAACTGTGGTCCAAATTCTACATCCCACCTATCGTTAAGGTAGAATTTCCCCAAAATGGGAACGGTTATGAAGTTCAACTGCACATTGGTCCTAAAATCGTTTTCATCGCCCGTAGAGCCGCCTGTCTCAATAGCGGCCAAATCGGTGCTGAACTGAAAACCTTGGGAAGAATACAACAACTCTGGTTGCAACTTGAATTTCTCCGAAAAATCGATTTCCAAAAAGATACCGCCATGACCGGAGAATCGGAACTTGAGCCCATCCGTTAAATCGCCCACTATGGAAGAATAATTAAGTCCGCCTTTGATTCCAAAACGAGTTTCTTGGGCGGTTCCGGTCTGACCCAAAAACACAAAAAGAGCCGTACAACATACGGCTCTCATAAAATTGTTTAATATTCTGATCATCGACTTATAAATCAAATCCCAAATTCACACCCAGTTTTTTAGCAATCAATTTATTGATTCGCGTCTTTAACTCCGGAATACGAACACTTTCCAGAACATTGTTCGCAAAGGCATACATTAGCAAGGCTCTGGCCTCTTTTTTAGGTATTCCCCTGGTCTGCATGTAAAATAAAGCATCCTCGTCCAATTGGCCAATGGTACAACCGTGGGAACATTTTACGTCATCCGCAAAAATTTCCAATTGTGGTTTTGTGTTGATGGTGGCCTTATCGCTTATCAAAATATTATTGTTCTTCTGAAAAGCATTGGTTTTTTGGGCAATCTTATCTACGATAATCTTTCCGTTGAAAACACCTGTAGAGTTGTCCCCATAAATTCCTTTATAGTCCTGATGGCTCTCGCAGTTGGGCTCTATATGATGCACCAAGGTATGATGGTCCACATGTTGTTTTCCGCCCAAAATAGTAACGCCCTTTAAGGTGGAGTCCATATACTCCCCGTTTTGATAGAAATTAAGGTTGTTGCGTATTAATTTACCCCCAAAAGAAAAGGTATGCACATTAACATTGCTCTTGCTTTTTTGGTTGATATAGGTATTGTCTATTAGCGATGCCGTTGGCGCATCGTTCTGTATCTTGTAATAATCCACAATGGCACTTTCCGCAGCAAAAATTTCGGTTACAGAATTCGTAAGCACATCATTGTTCGTAAGGTTCTGATGCCTTTCTATGATCTGGACTTCGCCATTCTCCTCGACTATAATAAGGTTCCTAGGCTGTAGCATCAAGGACGCCTCGTTTCCGGTTGCAAAATGTACTATTTCAACAGGTTTCTTTGGCATTTTGTTCTTAGGAATGTATATGTAAGCACCTTCCCTGCTAAAAGCGGTGTTCAACGTCGTCAAGGATTCGTCCTTGGAAGCTACCTTGTTAAAATACACATCGATGATCTGCTTGTACATCGGTTTCGTTAGGGCAGAGCTCATTAAACAGATGTCCACGCCGTCATGTGTAGTTTCCGAAAGATGGGAACTATAGACGCCGTCTATAAAAACGATTTTATAGGTATCTATTTCGTGAATAAAATACTTTTTGACATCCCTGTATTCGATTGCATTATCCTCCTTTGGGAAAATACTAAAATCGACCTTTTGCAGGCTATTGAGAGAGGTATATTTCCAAGCCTCTTCTTTTTTGGTCGGGAATCCCTTGTTCTCAAAATTCTTTATGGCGGCTACGCGCACATCATGGACAGGATGCTCTACATCCACGTTGTCCTCAAAAGCCATAAAGGAAGAAATTAATTTATCTTTTAAATCCATACTATTTCAGTTAGCAGTTGCCAGTAGCAGTCGGCAGTTTATTAACGAGTACTAATCTGGTATACTGTAAATTTTGCTGTTATTTGTTAAATATGTAAATCAAGCTTTAAAAAGCTAGTTTCAGTTGGCACTATCTAACGGCATACTGCCTCTGCTTACAACACCGTGGCCTCCTGCTTCAACCAATCGTAGCCTTTTTCCTCTAGTTCCAAAGCCAATTCCTTAGTGCCGGATTTTACTATTCTTCCATTGTGGATCACGTGTACAAAATCGGGCACTATGTATTCCAATAATCTTTGGTAGTGCGTAATTACGATCACGGCATTGTCCTTGCTTTTAAGTTTGTTGACGCCATTGGCTACGATACGCAAAGCATCGATATCCAAACCGGAATCCGTTTCATCCAAAATTGCCAATTTAGGCTCTAGCATGGCCATTTGAAAAATTTCGTTACGTTTCTTTTCCCCTCCGGAAAACCCTTGGTTTAAGGAACGGGACAAAAATTTACGGTCTATCTCCAAAAGCTCAGCTTTCTCGCGGATCAACTTTAACATCTCATTTGCCGGCATGTCCTCCAAACCCTTTGCCTTTCTCGTTTCGTTAATGGCCGTTTTCATGAAATTGGTCACGGAAACACCAGGAATCTCTACTGGGTACTGAAAGGAAAGAAACACACCTTTATGAGCTCGTTCCTCAGGGGAAACCTCGTCTAGGTCTTCCCCTTCCAACATAACGGAACCTTGGGTTACCTCAAACTCCTCTTTTCCGGCAATGACCGAGGCCAAGGTGCTTTTACCGGAACCGTTTGGCCCCATTATGGCGTGCACCTCCCCAGCATTTACCGTTAGGTTAATCCCTTTTAAAATTTCTTTATCCTCTACTTGAGCGTGTAAATCCTTAATTATCAACATTTGCTTCTACTTTAAATATTCTGGTGCCTTGGGCATTTTATTAAAATCTTCTATTTGATGTTGTAAGTATACTTTAGCATTTTTCTCTTGGGCGAAAGCTTCAAAAGTAGCCATACTGGCCAGGGTCTGTGCTGCGTCATGATTGAAACTTGGAACTCTTTTGTGTTCCCTGTTCTCATACAAATGGTACAGATCTCCAGTCAACAATAATGGGCCGTGCTCGGCAAGTTCCAAATATAATACTTGGTGGCCTGGTGTGTGGCCTGGCATTGATTTGATGACAACCGTACCGTCCCCGAACACGTCGTAATCTCCATTTAATTTATTTACCGTGGTCAACTCTTTTATGGCATTGTACAGATCTGCATTATTTTTCTGTGCCTCGTCACTCGTAATAAAATCATATTCGGATTCCTGCACCAACCAAGTGGAATTCTTCATGGTGTTGGCATGGCCGCTATGATCAAAGTGGGTATGGGAAAGCGCCAAAAACTGAATATCGCTTGGTGTCATTCCAATCAACTTTAATTGATTCAGCACGGAATCTTGCCTAGAAACCGCAAAAGCACCGCTTGGGTCTGTGTATGGTGCTTGCCCCACCAACATTTGCGGTAGACCGGCATCCCACATCAGATTCCCTTTTGGGTGACTGATCACATAAAACGGATCTGAGAATTCCTTTGTCTGCCCTTGATATGTGGTGTCCTGGGAAAATAGCTCTAGATTATTCACACCCACGGTACCACCATTAAACGTGTACAACTTAACCTCGGGCTTTTGAACGGCCTCGGTTTCCGCCATTTCGGTGTTTTCCTTTTTGGTTTCTTTACAGGAAAAAGCCATTAGGGCGACCAAACAAGTAACTAATAATTTTTTCATTTTTCCACGGTCTCATTAGTGTTCCCACTTTGGCTACTAGGGGACTTTTTTTACCCCACAGAACCTTCCAAACTTATTTCCAATAGTTTTTGGGCTTCCACCGCAAATTCCATAGGCAGTTTGTTCAACACCTCTTTACTAAAACCGTTCACGATAAGAGCGATTGCCTTTTCCGTGTTTATACCTCTTTGGTTACAGTAAAAAATCTGTTCTTCCCCAATTTTACTTGTGGTAGCCTCGTGCTCTACTTGAGCCGTTTTGTTCTTTGCTTCTATGTACGGGAAGGTATGCGCACCACATTCGTTGCCCATTAAAAGGGAATCGCATTGCGAGAAGTTCCTTGCATTTTCTGCCCTAGAACCTATCTGAACCAAGCCCCTATAACTGTTTTGCGATTTTCCTGCGGATATTCCTTTGGATATGATCGTACTTCTGGTACTCTTACCTAAGTGAATCATTTTAGTACCTGTATCCGCTTGCTGGTAGTTGTTGGTTACGGCAATAGAGTAAAATTCCCCTACCGAATTATCACCTTTTAAAACACAGGAAGGATACTTCCAGGTTACCGCAGAACCGGTTTCTACCTGTGTCCAAGAAATTTTGGAACGGGTCTCGCACAAGCCTCTTTTGGTCACAAAATTATAGACTCCGCCTTTACCTTCCTTATTGCCGGGATACCAGTTTTGAACGGTGGAGTATTTTATTTCGGCATCGTCCATAGCAATGAGTTCCACAACGGCGGCATGCAATTGGTTTTCATCTCGTGACGGAGCGGTACAACCTTCCAGATAACTTACGTAGCTACCTTCGTCCGCGATTACCAATGTGCGTTCAAATTGGCCGGTACCTCCTTCGTTTATTCTAAAATAGGTAGAAAGTTCCATAGGACATCGTACGCCTTTTGGAATGTAGCAGAAAGAACCATCGGTAAATACGGCCGAATTAAGTGCCGCGTAAAAATTATCCTTCTTGGGAACAACCGTGCCCATATATTTCTTAACAAGGTCTGGATGTTTTTGTATCGCTTCGGAAATAGGCATGAAAATAATTCCTTTTTCTCCTAAGGTTTTTTGGAAGGTCGTAGCTACGGAAACAGAATCAACAACAATATCTACAGCAACGTTCTGCAATTTCTTTTGCTCATTTACAGATATCCCCAACTTGCGGTACATCTCCAACAATTCCGGATCTACATCGTCCAAACTTTTATTGGGATCTGGTGGTTTAGGCGCCGAATAATAGCTGATGGCCTGAAAATCCGGTTTTTCATAATGGACATTTGCCCATTCCGGTTCTTTCATCTGCTCCCAGATACGGTAGGCATCAATACGCCAATCGGTCATCCATTCCGGCTCGTTCTTCTTTTTGGAAATGGCCCTTACAATATCCTCGCTCAACCCCTTTGGAAATGTTTCCGATTTCAGGTCCGTATAAAACCCGTACTCATACTCCTTTGTTTCCAATTCTTTCTTTAATTGCTCTTCTGTATATGCCATAATGGTAGCCCCCTAAACCCCAAAGGGGGTATTTTTAAAAGTTAAACAATCTATCCTTTTCATAATCAGTACTTCCTAACTTAAATTTCTAAATTTCCATTTTCAGCCACCATAGCGTGCCCCCTTCGGGGGCTAGGGGGCTTTTTACAACGAAAAACTCTCCCCGCATCCGCAGGTACGCTGTGCATTGGGATTGTTGAACACAAAGCCCTTGCCGTTCAAACCTCCGGAGTATTCCAAAACCGTACCTACCAGATATAGAAAACTCTTTTTATCTACTATGATACGTACATTGTTATCCTCATAAAGCTTATCGGTCTCGGTTACCTTGTTATCAAAATCCAGTTCGTAGGACAAACCGCTGCATCCGCCGCTTTTTACCCCAACACGAACATAATCCTTGGCCGCATCAAAACCACCCTCTGTCATGAGGTCGATGACTTTCTTTTTTGCCGTTTCAGATACTTGTATCATCTCTTAAATGGATTTATTCTAAATAGTTTACAAATATATGTCATAAGTAGTGTTATACCATGGAACCTAACATTATTATAACATATAAGTTAATAGACTTTTTCTATGGATGGAATAACGAGAACTACTTTACCTTGATAAGGACAATATCCGATTTTCCTTTTGATGTAAGGTCTTGAAAATCATTGCTTGACGTTTCCCCAACGACCATCACACTTCCATCTTCATTTTGAATGACATCATAGGCGAAATCCAATCCGCTACCACCAAAGGACTTTTGCCAGACTAGGTTTCCCTCTGCATCGGTCTTTATCATCCAAAGGTCGTTCTCCCCATAATTGATACTTGCATCGGCGTCCGTACTTTTGGAATTTCCCACTACAAAATAGCCTCCATCCTTACTCGCAATTACGGCTTGTGCCGCATCAAAACCCGATCCGCCGTAGCTCCGCTCCCAAACCATACTCCCTGCATCGGTAACTTTTACCAACCAGAAATCGGATTCTCCCTTCGCTTGCGAAATATCGCCATCCGTGCTAAAGGTATTTCCTGTAATTACATAGCCGCCGTCCCTTGTTTTGGCAATGTCATGGGCAATATCTATCCCAGAACCGCCAAAAGAGCGTTCCCAAAGCATATTGCCATTCGCATCCAAATTCACCATCCAAAAATCATAGCTGCCCTGCGTATCGCTAATGTCAAAATCATTACTTTCCGAAAAGCCCGCCATAACAAAGCCACCATCATCGGACTCTACCACAGCATGAGCCCTATCGTTATTGGTGCCACCAAAATAACCCCGCCATTGCAATTTACCCTGTTCGTCTATTTTGGTACCCCAAAATTCACCTATGCCGTGTCTGGTAAGAGAACTAGCTTTTTCGGTATTTCCATCGGCACGGGCAGAAGTAATATCCAAAAATCC
>Ga0075117_1001170_pt1 | contig 16380 bp, 5 predicted proteins | sample AntAceMetag02UKJ_FD_69789 | JGI IMG/M metagenome (GOLD analysis project Ga0075117, IMG submission 69789) | Saline lake microbial communities from Ace Lake, Antarctica - Antarctic Ace Lake Metagenome 02UKJ | ecosystem: Environmental > Aquatic > Non-marine Saline and Alkaline > Saline | place... | reverse complement strand
TGTAGATAAAGTTGTGGTTTATGAAAATCATGATGTGACCGCATGGGATGCAGAGAGTGTCAATTTGTTAGAGTCGGGCGAAGTGGACTGGATCGGTTTGAGTAGTCCTTCGATTGCCCGAAATTTTAGTCATCTCTTAACAGAGAAAGCACGAAAGCAAATCGGCAAGACAATTAAGCTGGCCAGTATCAGCCCGGTGACGACTCAAGCAGCACACGAAGTCGGATTGCAGATCGACGTCGAAGCGGAGCAGTACCATTGGGAAGGTATTTTTGCCGCGATTCTCAAAGAGGAATCTTCGACTTGAAATTCGCTTGGCTCCAACGCGAACTCTAAATCGGATAAAAAGGTTGCTATTGACCTGATATCTAAGATCGGCGATATTTACCGCTCAATATGAAGGGTGAAGAGTTTGCTCAGTGGTAATTCGACTGCTGAGAAACATCAAGTCTTTGTATGGTAAGGTTTTACAAAAATTTGATCTCATTGTTAAGCCAGGGAAGGCTATTCTGATGCGATTACTCAAACGTGGATTAATCTCGCTAACAATTACCAGTTACATAGGAATTTTGTTGTTTGGCATTTTCAGCCATACTTTTTCCTATAAAACCGGCAGACATCCCACCATGTATTACATTGTCTGGGATATGTTCTGTGGCTGGTCCGCTTTTTCGATACGCACCCATATTGTTGGGGAAGGGATCAGTGGAAAATATTATGAGTTAGCACCAGGTCCCTGGGGTGAATATAAACCTTACGGGAATCTGGGACGTCGCCATTATGATACGACCGGTGATGCCTGGTTGAGAATGGCCATGAATACACTCGATAAAACTGAGCACGAGCCTATGCTCCGAATTTTATGTATCGAAGAGGCCTGGTGTAAGAAGTATAACCTGCCCGATTCCGTTTGGGATCAGCGCTATGAATCACCGAAAGATTTTCACAATTACTTTCGGTTAAGAAGAGTGATTACTCCCGACGGGATGATTGCACAAAATTATGTACCCTGGCTCACAAGGCAGCGCTATCTGCAAATTAACGATAATCCGCGCCTGCTTGCCGATATGAGCCGCGGACGTCCATTTTTTGCAGCAACAATTGGTAGTCGAGTGGAACCTGAAGGTCCACAACATGACCCAGACGTCCCCATTCGCTTAGCATCGCCAGTGGGAAATTAACGTCCATTGCGTTCCGAGTAATCTCAACCAGTTCATTATTTTAAGTCGAAAACTCAAACAGGACTTCAAGCATGGATGCCAAAGAAGTGATTTCAGCAAAATCTCACTCGGTTAGAAATCCGTTCCAGCGATTCTTTTTTGCGAAAGAAGTACCTTACGGACTGGCAATCGTGCGTATGCTGTTGCCACTTGTTTTGTTGGGAACGGTTTGTACCCGCTGGTCTTTTTCCAGGGAGCTATTTTCTGCTGATGGGGCGCCCGCGCCTTTGGCTGATATTTTTGGTTTTTACGACTTTTTGCCAGTTCTTTCAGGAACAGTGGCTGTTGGATTATTTGCCGCGCTGGGATTTTTTCTACTCTGTAGCAGTATCGGTTGGATGACCCGGTTTTCGATGATCGCTTCCTTGGTGCTTTATACTTATTTCTGTTTCATGGATTGCATCAGCATGGCGACGAAATATTCCGCCATCGCTTCGCATGTCTTATTTTTGCTTTCACTTTCAAACTGTGGGGCTGTCTGGTCTATTGATAGTTGGTTGAAAGGAAAACAGGTTAAGAAATCTTTGCCGGAATATACAAAATATGAAATGCCGCGCTTTGAAATTTGGCCGCAGAGGCTGATGCAGATTCTAATTGCCCTCATTTATTTTGGAGCGGGCATTACAAAGTTACACACGGCAGGGTATCTCGAAGGAGATCAGATCAGCTACTGGGCAATGTCACGTTATAATAATCCCCATCCTCTGGGTGAATTTTTAACAATGTATCCGGTTATTTTATCAGTCATGTCTTATGTCGCCATTGTTTGGGAAATTGCCTTTGTCTTTATTGTCTGGCAAAAATGGGGACGGATCTTTGGATTGGTTCTCGGAGCATCCTTTCATATTGGAACGTTTTTCTCGTTGGGGCTTTATATCTTTCCCATGGTCTCAATATCGATTTATTTTTGCTTCCTCACAGAGAAAGACGTGCAATGGATTTCCGCTCAATTTCGTCGGCTCTGCCGTAAAGGGAACTGGTTGAAACAATATTCAATTGCAATCAGTTCGGCTGTGGAGCGTTTACGTCCACAAAAAAATGCTGGTTGGAAATCACCAGCCAGCTGGTCGACCGCCTTTGTTGCAGTTTTATTCCTCAGTATTTACGTGGAACATCAACAAGATATATACGGTCTGAGACGAGCCGAAGGGCGAATGGCATTGCATGAACTTGCCCCCGAAACGATCGAAAAAATGTTGGCACCGGAGCAGGTAATGCGACAAAAAGACAAGTTTCTTTCTGTTGATGTGGGAACACAAATGGTGGCAGGATGGCTCACAAATCGCAAATCCGAATTTATGCTCGGAGATTTGATTCTCGTACAATGTTGCCTGAACCCACCTCATGAAGATATCTGGATCGATTGCCACTTCTGTGAAGAGAATGGGCGAATCGTCCATCGGACTGGAAATATTGTTTCTCGGGAAAATTTGCGAAACACATTTCAGATTTATGCAAATGAAGCTCTGGAACCAGGCCAGTATTACATTTCCATTAAATCAAAGGGAGTCGAAGTCTTGCGACGTTCGCTCACTTTACTTCCTAAAATGTCAGCTGTTGCGAATTGATCCGGCTTAAGAGATTTCGTTCCAAAGTGGTAATCTATACGGATTAGTACATCAGGGACTCTAGAATCAGTACATTTTAACCAGATCGCCAAAATCCCTTAATGGTTCTAACGGTTTCTACTGGCAACGTTATTCATCAATTTTGCCTTCTCAAGCAAATCGGTCATTCTAAATACCGATGTTGAATCGCCCTTTGCCGATACTCTGTGTACTCCATTTTTGTATCAGAGATTTGCAAAGGATTGCAATGACAAGTATGTATCAGTATCTGGTTTGCTTTTTTAGCGAAAGAAATCGTCGAAGGCATTTTTTAGCGATAGAGTTTATCGTTTCATTTTTAGTGTTTATGGGGCTGTTGTTCTGCTTATCGAGTTGTTCTCAGTATTGAATAATACACTACTTTAGAACCAACGAAGCCGCATTCTCCAAGATCAGTTATTGCAAAGTCATCTGTCAATAAAACGGCGATTCAAAATCGTTCTGATGAAGTATCAGAAGAAGCTTCAGCGATTGAATTGGTGAAAGCCCAACTGGCAAGTCGGGTAGATTTCCGGTCTGTTGTTGATTGGCGGCCTGAATGATGTTCACGATCTTCGCGAGGGGGCAAGTGGCACGAGCTAGCGAGGACAAGCTCTGAATGATCAATAGCACCAAAGATTATTCTTTTGGTTTGCCTTGTTGACCATTCAGCGGTGATGTAACCAGCTTTTCGATTACTTTCATAAGTACCGATTCAACTTCCGGAGCGACTAGGCTTGCACGAGGACTAGATTCATATCCGCCTTGTGAATAAGCGATCTTCGTGCAAATATAGCCAGGGCCATAATCACCATATGCCGCCAAATAAACATTTCTGTCTGGCGCAAATTTCTGAGCTTGTAATTGATATTCGATGAATAGTTCCCCGGGGAGATGCAAGATTGCTGCTGATTTCAAATGCAGACAGGTTACGGGGATTTTATGTCCTGCGCTTGCGCGTCGATACCAGACCAATTGAAAGGCAGCGGAAGACCGCGCTCGAGTCGTTCTCTTGTTGTCTTTGATGATTGCCAACAAAGTTTCTGGTTTCAGATGTGGAGAAACTGGCAGGGCCGTCATTTCAGTTTTCCAATGCAAGTCGGCTGAACCGACTTCCATTTTTTCCTGCTGTTCAAATGCCTGTTGCATTGCTGACTCCACACGACTCGCGAGCACAGGTCGCATTGCTTTCGAACCATTATTGTATTTGCCGGCTGCAATATTTCCTGCTGCTCCATTGAAATAGACATTCAATGTGCCCGGCAATGCCTTGTTTCTGGCTTCACGAGCCATGCCCACAAATTCATAGTTAACATCCCCTTGACCATAATAGCTTTGTGGATGAGTGGCATAATAATTGAGTATCGCGATAGGGTGCTCCTTGTTCCAGAAGCAAAGGGTACGCAGGAACGGATCAATAGTCCCTTCTGGTGCCTTAATTGCATCTGGTGATTTTGATTTACTCCATCGCATCAATCGGACTTTTCCATTCTCACCCAGAAGACGCCGATTCGAGGCAACTTTTTCTACCTTTGATTTCCCAATGCCAAGATGAGTAATAGTTTGGGGAGAGTTCCACTTCGATTGGATCGCGCTTACCACTTTTTGAATACATTGTCTGGCATATTCATTGTCGTAACTTTTACCACCCAGTCCCTGGGCTTCCATGATTTTTGCGGTTGCGAAATCAATGCGCGGGGCGTCATGCTGGTGCAGTGAATGAACGGCCACACGATCCGCAGTAGTATGAGCTGCCTTCGCCAATTCCTGACGCCAGGTATCATAACCTTCATTTCCAATTCCAATGGCATCAACCGCGCACAATACGACGGGCCGTTCATCAGATAATAAGACAATACCGCACGCATAAAGTGGTGTTACGATTTTTCTTGCTGGAGCATAAGCCACGGGCAGCCCCAACGCGGGAGTGATGTCCTCTTTGAAAGTGATCATCTTCAGATCACCTGCAATCAGGCTTTGGTTGGAACCGATCACAAACAAGAAACCTGGCAGAGCAATCAATTGAAGAAGCAAATATCGATAGATGTTGTTTTGAAGCATGTCGGTCAGATTCCTGAAATGCGGACTTGAACAAGAATAGAATACGAATCAATGAGATTCATGTAAGCAAAACTAAACTCTAAAGGTTTTCGTCTTTGAATCAAGTTGGAAAATGTGAGCGCCAAAATTCTGTGTGAATGAGTGAATTGTGCTGCGGTCAGATTTTCGAAATTGATATTCGTTACTTCGGGCATCTTTTGAATGGTCGTACGAGTTAGATTTGTCGAGCTGAGCTAAATATTTTCTTTGGAGTAGTGTGAGAATGTTCTCTCAATCGTCTGTATTTAGCTGTGGGGACCAATTTGTCCCAGTTACTTTGGGTGAAAGACTCAAAGAATATTTTCGTTTTTTTCGCAATTTCACTCGTCTCACTTACGTCCTATCTTCCAGACAACCAGTGAAAAAAACTATACTGGACTCTGTAAACTCTGGATTTAACGCTTTTTACGCGATCAACCTGTTTGCTGTCTATTCTCACAAAATGGCAGCGTAAAGAATAATGTACAAAAGGTGGATAATATGCGATATTTGAGATTCACACCTCGTTGCACCCTTTTTTCATTCATAGCCTGCATTTTCCTTGGTGCATCTCAATTTTTGATGGCACAGCCACCTGTAGATGCAGGTAAACCGCCTGTGGGGGATCAGGGACCGATTTCAGAAAATCAGGATGACTGGGATCGCCTGATTTATATCCCTTTTAAGAATATTAAAGAGGTGTTCAACAAGTCCGATGCGACGATCTTCATGCCTTATCTGGAATATTTAAAACTCTGGTCTCAATCTGCCGGAATTAATACCGATGGGGATGTTCACTTTCCGGTAAAAGCGGTTGTAACCAATTCCTCATATACCGGAACAATTGAAAAAAATGTCGTTCGCCTTAACTGTAACCTGACGGTCCACGTAATGGGGGATCCCTGGGTGGAAGTTCCTCTACGATTTGGAAATGCTGCCATTGGAAAAGTCAGTTCAGGGAAGTCCAAAGTCTTTTTGCGGGGAACGGGTAATGGTAGTTATGCACTATTGCTTTCCGAAAAAGGGGAGCATCAGATACAGATAGAGCTGTTAACACGTGTGAAAAATTCTCCCGAAGGCCGCAGTTTCCAGTTTGAATGTCCAACTGTAGGAATCACAACTTTGGAATTGACGATTCCGGAAGCGGACCAGACAGTGACAGTGACACCACAGTTGGTCCGACTGCCTGTCGAATCTCCTAACACCGCCACCTTGGTCAAATCGACTTTGGGAGCAACCAATCAAATTTCTGTTCTCTGGTATCCTCGTGAAAGTACCAAACCGGAAATGGATTTACTGGCAAGCGTCGAAAATTCCACGCTTGTTTCCATTCGAGACGGTTTGATCCACACGCAGACATCGTTGAAATACGATGTACTACGGGGGGATATGCAGAGTGCGCGGATTGCAGTTCCGCTTAACGATCGTATTCTGGACCTTTCTTCATCCAACACAAAAATTAAAAGTTGGAAAGTTGAGAAAACAAATGACAGGCAAGTGATCTCGGTAGATTTTCTCAATAAGTTACAAAATGGTGCGCTCCTTCAAGTACATACAGAAAAAGAAATCCCTGAAGAAGCATTCGGAATATTAGGTTTCTCAGATACAGCCACCAATGGAATTCATGCACTTGATGTCATCAGGGAAAGTGGCCAGATTGCCATTGTTCCAGGAGAGACGATGTCGTTCTCAGTTACCAGTTCGGAGGGGGTGACTCGCAGTGAAGCGGCTGGAATATCTTCAAGTATTCAAAGGCCAACGGCAATCTACTATCGATTTTTTAACCCTTCCGCACAGTTGCAAATCAGCGTGCAACCGCTGAAACCACGGATTTTTGTGAATCAAATCACGGAATGCTTTTTTGGCGAAGATGAAATTAAGCTTGGCGCTTTACTTGATTATGACATTCAGCGGGCAGGTATTTTTTCATTCCAATTGAAGGTCCCTGAGAAACTCGTGATCGATTCCGTCAATGTCGCTGGATTGAAAGAATACAACATTGATAAGAAATCTCGTTTGTTAACAATTTCGTTGATCCAAAAGTATCAGGGGAAACTTAAGTTACAGATCCGCGGTCATCAGGATTTGAATCAGGGAGAACAAGCAGCAAAAATCAATGTTCCATTATTGGAACCGACAGGTATCGAACGGGAAACTGGCCAGGTTGCCGTTTATGCGCCGGAATCAATGGAACTGATTATCAACAATCCAGACGTAATTGGTGCGCAGCCTGCAACCAATTCAAAGCGGTCCAACGCCGCCGATTTGTCTTTAGCTTCGCTATGGGATTATAATCGTCGTCCGGTCATCATTCCGGTTCAGATACGTATTAAGCCAACTCGACTCGTGGCAGACGTAGCAACCAGTGTCGAAGTAAAAGAGCAGATCGCAGAAGTGACAACAAAAGTCAATTATCAGGTGCAATACGCGGGCGTTGATACTTTTCGTTTTGCGGTACCCGAAGCAATCGCTGATTTAATTCAGATCCGATCATTATCTGCAGCGCCGGCTCCGTCGATCAAGCAGAAAAGCCGTTCCGAAAAGGCCGTCGATGGATGGGTCATCTGGACTGTTACAACACAGAGGAATGTCCAAGGCCCTTATTCGCTTGAAGTTCGCTATGACATTACTCCAGGCATGTTGGCTTCAGTACCGAAACCCGCGAGTAAAGCAGGTGACAAGGAAGAGGAAGGTGCAAAAGAAGAAGCGAAAGCGGACAACGAAAAGAAAAAGGGTGAGGAAAGTGACTCAGAGCAACTATCATTGAAGAAAATTATTTTGCAGCCCTTGAAAGTACTCGGTCTGGAAAAAACAGAAGACAATCAGCGATCAAGGTCTGTTCCGTTATCCAGGGTTTATGGTGAAATATCCGTCAGTAAATCGAAAACACTTTCTGTTTCAACATCGCAATTGGACGAGATATTAGATCCGATCGATATTCGCGAGTTAAAGTATTTACCTCAGGAAGGCTTTTTGGCCTATCGCTATTTTAACCAGCCGGTGACTCTGGAACTGACATCGACTCGCCACAAAATTCAGGAAGTTGTTGAAACGATTATCCTGAAATCTTTGGTGGAAGTTGTAGTGAGCAAAGAAGGGCGTTCCACATATCGGTGTCGTTATTTAATGAAGTCAAGTGAACGGCAACAATTGAAAGTGGCTTTGCCAGAAGGCATGGAGCCGTTAAGCGTTACCGTCGCCGGCCAGTCTGTTCCTCTGGAAAAAGATGAGCAGAGCCAAAGTGAAGCGGGTTGGTCGACTTACTTTATTAATGTCGCCCGCGATCAGGCATCCGATCAATCCTTTCTGATCAGCCTGTTATTTACAAAACCTGTTCCCCGGATCACTGATTCAACGGGAGGCAAGTTAAAACTACCACTGCCTCGATTTGGTGGGACCACCGGCGAGAACGTGGTTGTTCAGCAATTAAAGACAGCAATCTGGATTCCTGAGCAGTATGCACTGGTCAGTGTCGCTGACGATTTTGAACCCGTTGATCCACCCTATCTGGCTGGCATCATCCCCAAACGGGGAGGGAAAAAAGTTTCGGGGAATGCCTTTGATTCATGGATTGGTGCCTCTGCCGGTTCCTTAATCGACTTTCCCACTGAGGGCCGCGCGTTTACTTTTACACGTTTAGGTGACAGCAACGAAATTTCTGTCTCGTGGTGGAAACTCTCCAATGTTTCCTGGGCTCTAAGTATTGCTTTGGTCCTCATTGCTTTTGTGATGCGAAATAAATCGTGGGTTAGTAAAGTAGCCATTATTATTTTCATAGTATTTATTCTCGCGCTGGTCTCATTAAACAACGCTGACCTAATCTTACATGGTGTTTATGCAGCCCGCTTTGGAATATATACGCTGCTGGGATTATGGTTATTATATTCGTTCACAGGACATCGTTCTGAAACAGGAAAACCACATTTCATAGATGATTCACCGATATTCGAAACCAATGTCAGTGGCCAGTCAGCTGCTGTGATTCCACCTCCGGGTGTGTTTGACGAGTACCTGAAAAATCAATCCGACAAAAAATAGAGACAAACTGTGATGTCTGTCTTTGTAAATTCAGGCATCGTTCGTGTGTGAATAAATAAGACTAATAGTGAGCGACAAACTTCAATGAGGTTCGCCATGATTCTGAATACAACATACTCTTTCACTACTTCACAGCGATTATTTCATCATCGCAAAGTCTTGCTGGGTATTATGCTGACTATCGTAGGCTGTTTTGTGTGCCTGATTTCAGTTGATCAACAAACGGCTTTTGCACAGAAAGCGGTTGTTAAACAAGGGTTTTCGACGCCCAAGTCTAAAAAATGGCCCAAGACAACCGTTTATATTCCAGTGGAGCAGTTAGACGCTTTGATAAACCGTGATCGCACCGGAGTGTTGTTGCCGCGTGCGCAATATGAAGCACTAAAAAAACAAGCCAATATGAATGCTGGAGGTGTTGAGCTACCTCAGTCGAATGTGATTCTCCATGATGCGACCTATCAGGCTGAAGTTTTGGATCATCAATTAGTAATTGAAGCAACGATTGCATTTCGACAGTTTCAACAAAAACTGACAGTGATCGATCTGCCGTTAACTGGTTTGGCGGTTGAAGCTGTCACGTTAGATCAAAAGCCTGCCATGATTGCACGCTCAACAGATAAAGCAAAGACATTGCAGTTTTTTAGTCAACAGCCGGGCGAACACCAGCTTGTATTAAGAATTTCGGCACAACTAAATACAGTCGGCAGCGATCAAGTGTCTCAGTTCCAACTTCTTCCCCGTATTGCCAGTCGATTTAAAATTGAAATTCCCGCTGATCGAAATTTGGTCGTCAACGATTTAAAAGTAAGTTCGTCTACTACTGCTGGCAAAAAAAAGGTCTATGAATTTCCGATTGGAGGCGCAGGGCAGGTTAGCTTAAATATTACAGAGCAGACCCGCCAACAGTCGAATGACTCACTGGTGTTTGCCAGGAGTGCAATCGGAGTTTCAGTGAGCCCCGGAAAAGTTGCCTGGCAGGCACAGTCGGCGCTTAATATCTATGGCCAGTCACTGGACCAAATTGTTCTCAGTGTTCCACAATCTCTGGAGATTGTCAGTGTTGAATCAACGGGATTGGAATCCTGGGAATTAAACGACAGCAGGAAAGATCGTCGACGAACTGAGATTACTCTCAATTATCGGCAACCCATTGAAGGTGAACGGCAAATCATCTGTAGAGGTGTGATGACAACGGAAACGGACGAAGCTTGGAAAGTTCCTGATCTTTATATTGATAAAGTAAATTCGCACGTAGGTTCTGTATTAATTCGCTATCCATTAGGCGTTCGTTTGCAGGTGGAAAATGCAGACGGTGTCAGACGACGGGTGCTTGAGAAGAGTTCAAATCGGAAAGGGACGCCCGCACGCACGACAGTCAATCCCGGTTTGGATTATGATTTCTGGCAGCCGAAATTCAAAATTACTCTGGTAACAGAGGAAAAACGTTCTGAAGTCCAGATGGCAGCTTCTACTTTTGTTGACATCAATGAGCAAGGTATGGATTTTCGATTGATCACGACGGTGGAAAGTCTATTTGCGCCTCTCTTTGAATTTCAGGTGAAAATTCCAGCAGAATGGACGATTCTTGGAGCGACGTTAGAGAACAAAACTATCGATTGGAAAGAATCATCGCGCGAAGCTGGCAGCAAGTTGATACGGCTCACTTTTCCCACAGCGCTACCCGCTAATACGGAAGCCAAAGTCATGCTGGTGGCCCATCGTGACCTGGAAAACTGGCCTCCGGAAGCGGAAAACCTGTTGCTGCAGCTTCCTAAAATTGAATTACCTCAGGCGAAAATATTAGAAGGTTCCCTTGTGATTAATGCAAACGATGACTGGGATCTGATTCCCAGCGGTTTGACGAATTTGGAACCAATGCAGAACCAACTTCCCCAAATGCGTTTTGGGTATCAGTACCAGGACGACAACTATGCTGGAAGTATGACTGTTTCTCGCAAGACACTTCAATTAGCCGCACGTCATTTGCAATATGTGAGACTGGATCAAACAACTTTGTTTTCACATTTCGAAGCGACATTGAATGTGGAACGAGGTAGTTATCGATCGTTAATGGTGGCACTTCCAGAAACCGCCGGAACAGATCTACAATTTCGACTATTAAAAACGTCAGGCAAGATTATCGAACAAGTTGCAGACGAACCACAGAATGGAGTTCGCGTCTGGACGTTGAAAATGGACCGACGTTTTAGTGGGAAACAAATTTTAGCAGTGACAATCGAACAGCCACGGAAAGTCGGAGAGACTGTAAAGATTCCTCAGTTACAGATCATGTCTGCAGATCGCCAATATGGCGAAGTCGCTTTTGAAGCGGAAGGGGATCAACGTTTGAAAATTCAGGCGACTGGACTCAGAGGGCAGTCACTCACATCAATTGATGCAGCCGAACTACAGCAACCTGTAGCCTATCAACCACGAGAACGAATCGTAGCCGCTTATCGCTTTGTCGGGGTCGGGCACCAGATTGAGGTTGAAGAAACCCGCTTTGATCAGACTGCTGTTCCGACGGCAATCGCCCATCAACTTGATTTAAAAAGTGTATTGGGACATGCAGGCGAAGTTCAAAACGAGGCGATCCTCGTCTTTTCCGCTGTGGGCATTCAATCTCTACAGGTGATTTTACCAGATCAGGCTCAATTACTGTCTGCGCTCGTGAATAATAAACCTGTTGAAGTTCGAGATACTGGTAAAGCTTTTATTGTTCCTGTCTCTTCAGAGAATCAAACAGATGGCACTCATACATTGAAACTGTTGTACGATGCGAATCGGGAGCCGGTAAATAAATCGCAGCAATTTACACAAACGCCACCGCAGGTAGCCGTCGTTGATGGCACGGGATTGACACAACCTTTAAAGATTCTCAATCAATCATGGTCTATTCTGTATCCGAATGAAATTGTTATTAGCAGAAGTACGGGGGATTTTGTCCCCGATCAGCCATTGGCCCGGCTGGGGATGATTGAAAATATACGCCAGCAGCTTTCGCTTCTCTCTCCAAGAGAAATTTTGGGTAGAGTCGTTGCGATATTCTTTGTCTCAGTTGTACTCTTGGTTTGTACGTATGCAGTTCACAGAGGAGGAGCCACCACCGTAGCATCGTTAATTGGAGGTTTTTGTATCTTGGCTGTGCTGGCGGCATTAATGTTACCTATAGTCCAGAGTGCACGCGAAGGCGCCCCAGCCACTGCATTATTTTTCAATGATGATGTTAGAATCTCTGGTGGTGTAGACAATGTCTTTGACGCGCCAGTGGAAATGACTGAAATAGCCAACCCAGAATCTTCTGCAGGCAAAGAGCCTGCCGATGTTGGACTGAGAATTAGAAAAAATCCTCAAAGTTCGCCTTCATATGTGGACATAGGGGATCTGGAAAATAAAAGGTTGATTGTAAAATCAAAAAGACGAATCGAAGGTGGCCAGGAATTTGAACGTGGAGGGCTGGGAGGAGCTCGTATCAATGTCACCAAAGTCGGAGAGGCTGGCAAAAAGGAAGTGGCTGATGAACAAAATCGTGCACGTCCTGTCAAAGCATTCGGTGGTCGGCTTTCGGTAGTGGCTGCTTTGCCGGAACCGGTTGAATATCGTTCATTATCTTTTCAGTATTACGGGGAACCACAAGAAAAGCCCTTGGCATTGGCTATCTCACTTCAGCAAATCCAGACAAGTCAGAGAATCTCTGTGGCAGTGATCGCGGGTGTGTTATGGCTGTGTTGGTTGATGCGAGGGATTTCCTGTTTAAGAAAACTGACATTACTACTGATCGGTCTCCTGTTGCCCGTCGCTTGCAGTGCTCTGATGCCTGTGAAGTATCAAGCGATCCTTGATGGCGTTTTTTGGGGATCCTTGCTAGCCGTTTTTTTCTGGGGCATTGAATGGTCTTTCAGACTGCTTTATTCAAAATTCGATGTATTACTTCCCTCGTCAGATACGAAAAAGGCAACGGTGGCCTCGTTAATTTTATTAGGAAGTTTCGTATTTGAGCCAGTCTCTGTATTCGCGCAAAAGAAACCATTGATTGAGCCACAACTGCCTCAGAATCTAGTGGTTCCCTATGAAGCAGGTACCGACCCGTTAAGTTCGCAGCGCATTTTTCTTTCACGTGAAGAATTTACGAAACTCTGGAATGACGCGCACCCTGATCAGCGAGTGAATCAGGCAGCCGCCTCAGTCGGGGCCGTGAGTCAGGCACTTTATGCCGCCAAGATACAACAGGGCACAGTAGCGGGTCAGGCAGTGATACATGTGACGGGACGTCTGGTGATTCACACGGTCGGCGATCAGCCTGTTACACTACCTTTACCGTTAGGAGAAGCAGCGATAACCCGAGCTCTCCTGGATGGGAAATCGGCTACGTTATTAGCTTATCAGCCAAACAATACCAAATCAAAAAAAGTAATCATCAAGAATGCCTATTCTATTATCATTACCAAGCCAGGACTACATGTTCTGGATTTGGAATTCGATCTTCCTGCACAACAGACTGGGGTCACAGGCAGTTTTCACATCGATCTGAAGGACGTTGCCAGTGGTCGATTGACTCTGGAATTACCTGAGCCGCAATCGCAAATCAGTGTGACAGGCACCAGAGCCTCATATCGCAAAAAGAAGATTGCAGAAAAAACAATTTTAGAACTTCCCATCGATCAGGGAGGGGATATCCAATTCACCTGGCGACCGGCAGAAGCCCGGGGCGCGATTCAGGGAGTTGTGCAATGTAAATCAACTCTGGCGACGATTATTCAAGATGCTGGTATGAAACTACAGAGCAAACATCAATATCGCGTCCGCCAGGGAGAAATTAATCAGGCTGATTTGAAAATATCCGAAGGGCTACGTATTCAATCAGTCACGGGGCCGGATATTGGTGGCTGGGAAATAGTAGGATCTGGCGCAACCCGCAGTATCAAGATTTTCTTACGACGCGATATTAAAGAAGCCACTGAGATTAATGTCGTTGCCTTTCAGCCTTTGTCGATTGAGAAACCATCCCGCTCCGTCACTTTACCTGAAATCGTGCCTGAGAATATCACAAATGAAACCGGTACGGTTGGTATCTATTCAGAGCCACAGTTTCAAATTCGACCAGAAGAGATCGTGGGAGCAAATCAAATTGATTCCCGACAATTTCAGAATCCGGAAACGACTTCTCCTGTATTAAAAATTGATGGACACAGTCTCAATCCCCAATGGGCTTATCGCTTTTCTCGAAGACCTCTTACGCTTCGGTTTCTTATGACCCGTCGACAGGCAGAAAAGCAAGCGATTGCAGAACATGCCGTTTTAGTTTCACCCCGCAAGATGAGCGTTTCCAGCAGGGTCAATTATCAGCTAAAGGGAATTCCGGAATCTACATTTGTAGTCGAATTGCCGGAAACATATTTGGTTTTGAACGTGAACGCAGCAGGACTTGATGACTGGTATGTCATTGAACAGAACGCCGATGATATGCGAGTGCTCGTTTTAGAATTTAAGGAGTTGAAAACAAACCAGGTAGAAGTTGTTATTGATGGAGTCGTTCCTCGCGAAGCGAATCAGCGTGAAGCGGAAGTGATGATACCTACACCTTTGGGGGTTTCATCCGTTCGAAGTGATCTTGCTATCTGGATTGATGACTCTCTGGTGGCCCGAGCACCGGGGTTAGATGACTGGCGTTCCATTTCGGCTAATGAATTATCAGCTGAATTAAAAGGGCAACAATCCCGATTGCCTCAATATGCGTACCGCTCTACTGCCGAGTTACCAGAGTGGATTAAGCTGGACCTTTCTCCTGCGCAACCTGTCATTACAGCAAACTCTCTGGTGATGACAACCGTGGGGAATGTCTCTGTCAGTCATACCGTGGGGATTCGCTGGTCAATTCAGGGAGCTGCAACTGATGTTTTCTCGTTTACAACTCCTGCCTGGTTAGGCGAGCATCTTGATTTTCGAGGAGAAGCGATTCGCCAGGTGGATAAACGAGTGATTGGTGGAGCTGTCGTGCAATGGACCATTTCTCTGCAGGATTCCGTAGAGGGTTCTTACTTCATCACCGCTGAGTCGACGCTCTCTCCGCCAACTTCAGGTCAGATTGAGATTCCGCAGGTACGAGTCATGGATACCAGCGGAAAAGTTGATCCACAAACAACCGAATTAGAAATTCAACAACATTTTCTGATGCTGGTGAATCATTCGTGGGCACGTCTTTCTTTGATGAACCAGGAAAGTATCATCGGCATAGATCGTCAGGATATGCCTTTACAGATTAATGATTCGTTGGCGAATCAAGCAATGGAATTGGCACTTATTATTCAAAATGACAAGCCACCAATCTATCAGGTGCAACAGTTTCAAGCCGACCAGGGAGCTGCCGCTGCTGTGAACCTGGCAGAATTAACGACCGTACTAGCGAATGACGGAAGCTGGAAAACACACGCGAACTATCGAATACGGAATCGTTCACGACAATTTCTAGCCGTGCGACTTCCGGAAAAAACTCAAGTATTGAGTGCTTTTGTGAAAGATGTCCCCACGGCTCCGGTCCTGTTAAAACGTGATACAAAGCAATCAGATAAAAACGAGGTCATTTACCTGATTGCATTACCCAAAGGAAGTGCCGCCGATCTCTCGTTTTCAGTGAATTTGATTTTGGCAGGTCGCTTATCCTCTCCATTACCTCGGGGATCTTTTCGGTGGTCAGCTGAAGCAATTGATTTACAGCCTCCTCAAATTGTCATTCCTGCCGAAGATGCTGATTATGGAATCCCGGTCGCTCAGACCAAGTGGTCCGTTTATGTTCCCGATGATTATTCCGCAACAGCACTGCTCGATGATCCACGGACAAATATGACTCCCGTTGAAAGAATTGATTCTGACGGGTTGAGTATCTCCAATTTGAGTAACGATGTGAAAAACCTGTATTCCGTCTACAATGGCACTAAAAGTGATCTTGTTCGTGGTCGGGTTGTCAAAAATCTCAAGCAGTTAGAGCAGAAACTGGAGCAGTCTGCGAATCCGAAAAACAAACAAGAAGGCATGCGGATTAAGCAGCAGATTAGTGAAATACAATTGAAAGAGACACAACGACAAGTGCAACGGAAAAAGATCAATCCACTTTTGAAAGATCAAAGTGGGAAGGCCGACTTTGATTCCGAAGAAACGTTTAATCAATTAGTCATCGGAAATAATACGGAACTCTACAATGCAAATCGTATGCGTCCCTATCTGCAAACGAAACAGAACGCGCCCGCACAACCGACTACTGGGACTCCGATAGGCAAACCAGGGTCTCCACATAAACCGATGGAATCAAAAACTCACTTAAAAGGTTTTATGTATCAATCAGATAAAAGCAAAGCGGATGCAAAGTACCAAAAGGGAGGCAAGTCTCAAGCGGTTGATGGTCGCGCTCTCAGACGACAGCAAAGTTTGTCAAATACAAATGAGCAGTTTCAGCCTTTGTC
>Ga0075117_1001169_pt1 | contig 16389 bp, 17 predicted proteins | sample AntAceMetag02UKJ_FD_69789 | JGI IMG/M metagenome (GOLD analysis project Ga0075117, IMG submission 69789) | Saline lake microbial communities from Ace Lake, Antarctica - Antarctic Ace Lake Metagenome 02UKJ | ecosystem: Environmental > Aquatic > Non-marine Saline and Alkaline > Saline | place... | reverse complement strand
TGTTGGTGCAACCGTTTCATGAAATTGTGCCTGTTCGACACGATCATGGTACTCATGGAGCTCTTTTTTAACATGGGGTTGATAGGACACCCACACCGCGAAGGGTCTTTGGAGGTACTGTTCGGGTCGTTCACCGCGTTCCACTCCGCGCGTTGGTCAATCATATTGGCTTCGGCGACGTATCCGCAAGACAAGCAGGTCATGTTACCGTTGACCGTGTCCATAAAGATTTGGCGCTCGTGACAATGTGTACATATTTCATCATCCGTGGAGGATTCGGGGGTATCTTGCGTGATGGTGTTATACACCGACCAAATAGCTTCGTAGTCCATGTTGATTGCATTTAAACATTACATTTCGTTTGCTTTAAGTTAATTTTTCTGTTATAGTATTAGTAAAAAGTATGGAGCGCCTATTTAGACAAAGTGACAACCCTTTATTGAATACGTTTATCTCCGACGCGAACATGGACCATCTACAGGCACGTATCATTCGCGAGGTGAAACATCGTACCGGCCTTGTTATATCGAGACAGTCCGATCGCGATCTCCTCGGTATCATGAACGCGACATACCACGAACGCGCAAACACGTTGTGCGGGCTTCCGTTGGAGCAAGAGGTAAGTCGTCTTAATGATATTGTATTCGAGGAGGCTATAGATATCGTCATGCACGGTATGCATAGTTACATGCTTTATGTTCGGGACGCTAGTCAACTGGCGGTGCCTATCGACAGGGGTATATCGACCACCGTCGACAAGAGTCTTGAAAGTAAAGTGTTGTTCTAGAGTTCCACTCGTTGTGGGAGCAACCCCCCGAACCAATTTTTCCCAAGCTTTTTTATTTTGCCGTTGGCGTTGAGATAGTCCAACAGTTCCTGTTTGTTCGGCGTGGGTCCCGAGTTGGTGTTTCGGAACCACATACGGAACGCTTCGTATATCTCCTGCATGCTGATCCGATCGCGGTCGTTGTTTGTGAATGTAAAGTTGTCGTCCAAAAATTGCATAAACCCGTCCGATCGCTTTTTGTACTCGATCGACGCGACCGATACCTCCGTCGGCTCGACAATGCCGTGTCGTTTGTACTGTTTGAGGTAATGGACCAGCAACCACATGAACGCTTCGCGCCACGAATCGAACTTTTCAGACAGCGTTTTGTCCTTTTTAAATTCCGTCTCGTTTTCGGGATTGGGGGAGTCTACAAAGCTGGACGTGAAATTCGTGACTTTCAATCGTCGCCATACGCCGTAGTCCCAGCCTTTTATGATTGGCATCTTGTTACAGAGCAGCACGAGCTTGAACTGGGGCTTGAACGGAGTGGGTTTCGAAAAAAGCCCGCGTGAGTAAATTTTATCACCACCCGTGTACTCTTTCATCGCACCGGTGTGTATGATGTCGTTGTCGTTGGGCTCTTGCATACTCGCGAAGCGCTTACACATCACGTCCTGGAGCTCGGGTGTGCACGCGTTGGAACTGGCGCGTTCTTTGGTGAGCAACGTGACGGGGAACTTTCCACAATAGTCGTCACCGAACGTCTTTTCGAACAGTTCGATGATGGTACTCTTCCCGTTCGACCCGCTCCCCGTCCATATTTGAAAGGTTTGCTCTTGCGTGGACCCTCCGAGAAAACTGGAGAGCACCGTCATGATGTAGTTTAGCATCTCCGGAATCGGCTGCACTTTTCGCAGAAACGCGTAAATCTCCTGTACCGTGTCGTGTTCCATCGTGTACGAAGTGTCGTATTTGATATTCGTCGTTTTAGACACGTAGTCGTCCGGTTGTCCGTCGCGAAACTCGTCGCGCGCCAGGTCGTACATGCCGTTGACAAAGCACACGAGATTCGGGTTTTGGTCGAGTTTGTTTGAGAAATCGACGTCGAAAAACATACGCGCACACTCTTTGAGGACACCCGTCTTGAACCCGTTGTCCTTCACCTGATACTCTAGGCGCACACACTTGTCTCGTTTCTCTTTTTGCTCCTTCACGACCGACATGTCGGGGGTCAACATCGCGCGCTTGTGTACGTTCGCCATGTCCATAAAGTCACGCGAAAGATCTTGTGACATTTTGTTCATCAGGATGTACCCACCGGGCATCTCTTTCCAGTGATGTTCGTCAAAAAAATACCATTCGTCCGATCTTTTCGGATTTATCGAGCGATATCGGTCGCTGTATTTGCTGTACATGATCGTGGCGATGTCGTAGTGCGCGCCGCAGTTGATACTGTATTCCAAGTACACCTTTGCGTTCTCTCTTATAAACGCTTCGTACAACGCGGGGTTGTCGTTTCGTGCCCAGTTACACAAGCTCGGTAGTTTGTACCCTTCGTTACGAAACCGACCCCAATGTTTCTCACACTCGCCTTCGCGGAACTTGGGACTCTGTCGACTCCATTCGATCCACGGTCTCAGGTTATCGGTGGAAATGTTGTGTAAACACCAACCCACACGGATCCACAACGGCTCCTCTTCCATACGCTCCGGAGACAGTATGTCCAATAATTGCCGACACATATAAAGGTCTCTCGCTTTTCCGTGTATCATTTCGTGTGGTTCCGTGGTGTTCTGATTAGAGGAGGGTGCTAATAACGGCGCCACGTTCGGTTTGTACGTCACCTCCTTGTGCTGTTGACCGCGAATACTGAAAATGCGCGGGTCCGTGCGCGGATCAAAATCGGGGTCCAGCAGCTGGTGATCTCGGTAAACACCCGTCAACATGTACGCGTACTTGTCGTCCCTCTTGTGAGACCCGTACATCAACCAATTGTTCGTCGCGGCGCATTCGTCGATGACGGACTCTTTATTAGGTTCCAAAAGACCCATGAAAATGTCGGTCCTTGCACCAATACACGAACGCACATCCTTGTGAATTCGGACACGAATATCTTTTCGAAGCACGACTTTTGGGAATATCGCGTGAAACCCGTCTTTTACGAGCCCGTCGTCCACGCGTCTCGGTCTCTTTTTCTCTAGTACATATCCGACGTTGTTGTTTTCCACTACACTACCCGGTTCTACTGCTTCGTCGGCTTCGACATACCTCTCAATCACCTCTTCGTATATTTCCATCAGCTTTCGTATGTCCTCTCTCGTGTACCGTCTATCTACCCCTTTGGTCACGCTCCATTTGAAATCAATATCCACCAACAAAGGACCCACCGCCTCTTGTACTTCGGACAACCCCATACGAATAAGCCCCCCCGGTGTACGTGGTGATTCGTTCAGTAGCTTTGTGTATCGCAACCATAGGAGGTCGACGTCCTCTTTTTTCGTGATGGTCCACGCACCCTGTACGGGGTACCATAGACCCGTGTGGGTCGCCTTAGTGTCGTCCGGGTTCGCGCCGGTTTTGAAAGGAGCCAATTCACAAAGGATCGAATTCAACAAACTCATTTTACATTTATAAGCACTTTTTTTTTTAAGTCCTTTTTGTAGTTTTTCTAGCATTGGTACAGTATTTAAGTGTTTGCTTATTGGTACAGTGTTTAAGTGTTTGCTTATTGGTAAATTGTTTTTAGGGTTTTTTAGGGTTTTTTTTTTCACAATTCGGTCATGACCATTTGGATGATAAATTGGGCGGGTTCGCCGACGAGTTGGTGAAACGTTTGAAGGATGTCCAGTAAATAAGCCAGATGGTCCTCTCGTTTCGAAATATGAAAGCTGGTTACGGAGTATTTCACGTAACAATAGTTGTAAAACACGTCCCGGACCATGTTGTTGTTATCATTGTCCTCGCGGTCCGCCGCCGCCGCTGAGGGTTGCATATGGTACAATACTTTCAGCATGCTTCCACATACGCGTCGGTAGATGAGTGCTTTCTTCGCGGTTAAAAGTCGATTGATCAGTACCCCGTACACGTACGAGTCTCCGACCAAGTCTTCGATCCCTCTAATGAAACGGGCGTGAAAAGGGGTGACTGGAAGTGAATTCGTGTGTTCGGAAGACTCCTCGGGCTCAGGAGGAGACTCCTCGGGACTCGAAAACGAAAACGCTTCTATTTTCGAGACAAGTTCCGGTACGTATCGCATGTCGAATGTACGCTCGTACTCGTCGGGGTCTTGAGTCGCACGAACCCCCGACCAAAAATCAATCGACCACGGTAGAATCGTGTAACCGGTATCGAACATTCGTTTAATCGATCGAACGTCCGCGCAAAATCGATAACCGTATTGCGTCCACTCTATTTTGTATTTCGGGTCTATCGTTTGGACGTCTTCTAATGTACACGGATCGGTCGTGTTGTAGTAGTAGTAACAAACGGGTGACACTCGGTCGATCTCGGCTTGAAGTACGGTTTTGTTCCTAAACTGGGTGTAATCGATTCCTAATGTGTTGGCTTCTTCGTTCATCTCCGTTCGTCGTTTCTTCATTTTAGATGTTTGTTATCTTTTTAATTTGATACACATTTTGGTCGCCGGTAGTTTTTTCGAAGTAGTTTTTTCGAGAAGGTCCTTCTTCGTAATGGTCACACCGCCTTTATACTTATCCCCTATATATTGAACATGTTTATGAATGTTGTCACTTGTTAATTGAGCGTTGAAAAAATAATTCACCACCGATCGAATCACTCGTTTATCTCCGCTCGTGAATGTGACGTTCATTTTAACTTGTAATTATATATAATTTGGTAAAAAAACAACTTAAAGAAACCGAATACATCTTAATAAAAAATATGGAGTCTGTACGTAACACTCTCGCTCAATACGAGTCTACGTTGGCATCGACGCTAATGGACTCGACTCGTTTTAAGCACACACACCCTCCCATCCGAGGCATCGAAGTGTCTTGTTTGTACTGTCGTCTACACGGTAACGTGTTTTCAAATGGAGTAAAAGAAACCAACTCGGACGAGTTGTGTCACTATGTAGTTCCTATCACAAATGCGCAAGAAGCGATCCTATTAAAATAAGAACGACAAGAAGCCCGTATGTAAACACCGGGGTATGGTTGGATTTTTTGAAATGTGTCACAAACCCAATAATGTTCGCAAGAATGATCAGTATACCGGTCAAGTAGTTACCTTCTCCTGAAAACAGATTTTTAAAAACATCGTTCGAGTTATTATTAGAGTTCATTTGGTAGAATCTATAGAAAAAAAAAACTGATAGTCCGTTGACCTGGGTTCCATTTCCTATGCGTAATTAACTATTGTAACAAAATTCCCTGTGTAATTACAATTCTCTGTGGGTTTCTAGGAATCTTTCAAAAAAGTGTTATATTTAGTCATTGTTGTGAATTAGGATTTTATTTATTACAAACATTCGTATATGTACTAGATACCTCTGGTTAATTATTTTATTTTGTTTTTTGTGTTTTGTTTTTTATAATGTTTTTGTTTTTTTAATAAATATGTATTCGATTTTTCCAAGATTGCTATATAATTTTCATTTTGGATTACATTAGCTCGAAGAGTGCTGACTTGTTCTTGTAAGTCTAGAATATATGTATTATTTTTTTCTATTAATAAACCATCTTGTTTATTTTTGAAAACCATCACATTTAGTTCTGCTCTTAAATTTTCTTGAATATTTAAACTTTCTGATAGTCTATTTCTTAATTCATTAGAATAAAGTATCTGATGACTTTCATCCATATTTTTTATAAATATTTAACACTTTAAGTTTGTTATTTAAATATTTAAACTATGTGTTGTTTTTTTACCTAGATTACGACGGAGAACAGACGGTTTTAAGAAAGAATCACGTGTGTTAATAAAAAAAAATGACATTACAAGATGTGTGGATCGACTTTAAAATTATTTCAATGATCGAACCGAGCCGAAAATTATACATTCACGACGATGTGCTTGCGTTGGAACCGGTGAGTCGTTTGGAACCCATCAGACGATGGTTGAACAGTTCCAATCGACGTGGTGTTATCCAGCGCATTCGACAGCGCGTCGAAGAACTCGAACATTTTATAAAAAAACGCGACTATGACGATTTAGTTTGGTTAAAAGAAGAAATCATACACTTGATCGACCCGGTCAAGACTGGACTAAGTACTCTTCAAAACACGTACATGGACGATTCACAAGTACACGCGACTCTTGAGCTCGTGATTACGCGACTCGCGTACATCAAATATATAAACTCACTTAAAGAGGACAACTAAAAGAGAACTAAAAAGTAATGAAGATCACTATAGGTGGTAACACTGGGTGTGGTAAGACTACGTTGATTCGGTCGTTGAACCCAGCGTTCAATGTGAAACCAGAACCGATTGAAAAGTGGGGGTCGTGGCTGGACCTGTTCTATTCGGACATGAAACGCTTTTGTTTCTCGTTTCAAATGAAAATCCTGTACGACTTTATCGACTACGGAGACTCGTTTGTTTCGGAGAGGAGCCCGATGGACTCGTTGTACGTGTTTGCTAAAGGTCTCGTGCACAGTGAGATTATGTCCTACATGGAATACAACCTCTTTAGCGATTTCGTGCATCGCATTGGATGGGTCCCCGATGTTTACATCTACCTCCGCACAACGCCAGAGATGTGCTTCGAACGCATCCAGCAACGCTCACGTGACTGTGAAAACGGCGTGTCGTTGGACTATATTCGCATTATTCATGTGGAATACGAACGTCTCGTGACGGAGATTCTCAAGGAGATGAACGTCACCGTGCATGTCATTGACGCGTCCAAAACCCCAGAAGATATAAAACCCGCGGTAGAAAACATTATCTATACGTATATTAATGCTCAATAACACCCAAGGGTTTCAGACCACTGTATGGGGCCCGGCCGCGTGGCTTTTTTTACATTGCATCGCACTCAATTATCAAACTAAACAAAAACGTGTGTACAAGCTTTTTTTCAAAAATCTCGGTGGCGTGTTGCCGTGTGGAAGTTGCCGTGACAACTATCATCGCACGATTACACGACACAAAACGCTCCGATTGACAAACGACGTGTTCCGGTCACGGGAGTCTCTCTCCATGTGGCTGTTCAAGCTCCACAATTACGTGCGGAAGTGTCAAACGAATAAGGAAATGATGTACCCAAATACCAAGTACGGTTTCAAACAGATGGTCACTTATTATTCACGGTTCCGTGCGAAATGCCCGGAAAAAAACAAAGTACACGCACGCCAAATCCACACGAAAGACGGGTGTACACAACCGTTGAATGGTGGGATCCGTTTGAAAGCTGTGGTTCGGATATCAAAATTCACTTAAAGCACCAATGTGTAATAAAGTACAAACCAGTAAAACCAGACACACATATATACTTTAAAAAGATGGAGCGTTTACTCCGTAGCTCTTCGTGTGACCGCGCGTCCGACGCCACTCACTTGAGTCTCGTCGGAGGTAAATTTAAGATTGACAAAGTCGACTTGTTCCTTCGCATGTACTCCAAGAATTACAAAACACTCGGGGCCCATTTGGTCGAAAAGGTTTCGTATCCAAGCAAGTGGTACATCGATTTGGACCATCAACCACCTGGGTTTGAAGAAAAACTTATCAATACACTTGTCGAAAAAACCCACGAAAACTGTATTGTATGTGTTCCGTGGTTCGAACGCGACGCCGCACATATCATATTTCACGACATCGTGGTGAACTCTCCGGAAGAGGCTATTGAGAAAACGTCCAAATTATTCAACGACGACTTTGACAAGTCGGTCTATCGTACCGGATTGCGTATGATTGGGTCCAAGAAAAAGGCGAATGTGGGACGCGAGTATTATCCGTACGCCTATATTCGAAACGGTCATGTGGTCCTAAACCCTGAACCGCAGTTGACGTACGACGACTTGTTACTCGCCACAATCCATACAACGAACTTGAAAAGCACCACGAAGACAACAAAAGCACTCGTCGTCGTCCCGCGTTCCGTCAACACCACGGGTCAAGGACAAACAGAAACAGACTTTGGGTTTATTCACCCCAATTATAAAAACGTGTCCGTGTCGCAGCTCAAAGCCGGTAAAGGATACATGACACTGTTGGTCAAAAGCCGTTTCTGTATGAATGTCGACCGTGAACACACCAGCAATCATGTGTACTTTAAAATTCGCATCACACCCCCGATGACGGTTCAGGTGAAATGTTTTAACGAGCGCGGTTGCAAAGGGTACGAGAGTGAATCTTACAGAATGCCGGTTATTTTATTCTATAATATTAAGAATAAATTAAACTAAGAATTGAGAGAAATATGCATGATAAGAATCGAATACGATTAGATATTAATGAAAAAGGAACGGTCGAAGAGGACGCGTCGTTCGAGGCGCAACCCGCGCGTATCCAGAACATGGACCTCATGACACACCAACTGCAATCGATTCGTGCGATGCGGAATCTCGAGAATAACCGTGTGGAATTGGACGACCATATGTTGGTCGCCGAGATTGGTATTCTTTCCAACAAAATCGGTAGCGGTAAGTCGTTATGCGTGCTCGGTCTGATTGCCACCCAAGTGCGCCTCGAGGTCCAACCGTTCGTGACTTATCATTTCGGAGAGTCCGCGTACGTCCTCGACGAACGACGGGACATGCGTATCATCGGCGGAAATCTCATTGTGGTACCGTGTCATATGATTGCGACGTGGCAAAAGTACGTACAAGAGTACACCGACCTGTCGTTCGTGGTGGTGAAGAAACAAATGTTCCCGTTCGTATGGGGAGACCTCGAAAGTAAAGACATCGTACTGTGCGCTGCGACGCATTACAATATGCTGATCAAGTCGTGTCCGTGGACCTGGAGTCGCGTCATCTTTGACGAATCCGACTCCATCAACATTCCGTCGTGTGTGAAACCCATGAGTCGGTTCGTGTGGTTTGTGAGTTCCTCCCTGAATAATTTGCTGTTTTGTGACGGTCATTTCTGGAAATACGAAGTATCCGGGACAGGCGATCGACCTTCGCTCACTCGGGTGGTGACTAACGGTATCGCGCGTAACGGATACATTAAAAACACATTCAAAAGGTTACAGTCCGAAAGTGCGAACTGTATATTATCGAGGATAATCGTCAAAATGAACAACAAGTACATCGACGCGTTGTTGAAACTCCCTCCTATAACGGTCAGTGTAATTCATTGCGACGACCCGGTGTATCTCATGATACTCAACCACGCCGTTTCGGAAGACGTCGCGCAATTGTTGAACGGGGATGATGTGCGGGGTGTGTTGGATCATTACGGGTGTTCCGTCGATACCAAGGAGAATCTCGTGTCACACGTGTGTAAAAGCATCGCCATCGAAATAAACAATTTACGCATGAAAACCCAATACCTTCGTAACCTGGAACGTCGCGTGGAAGATAACCAGTTGACCCTGCTTAAAATAGACAAAACGCAACGAAAGATTGAGTGTCTCGAGTCTAAATTGAGACGGATTCACGAACAGGTTGATATGTTGTTGGACCAAGCACCGAGCTCGCCATGCCCCATTTGTTACGAATGCGGTATCGAGCAGTGTGTGTTCACCTGTTGTATGAATACTTTTTGCACACCTTGTGTGAAACGCTTGTTTGAAACCTTCGAAAACAAGACGTGCCCTTTGTGTCGGGGTCATTTTTCGATTGTGAAAACTATTTCGAAAGTTTCTTCTTCAGCAGCCGGAGGTGGTGGAACCAGTCAAAGCCAAAGCCAAAAGTACGAACGACTCGTGCGGCTCTTGAAAGATAAGCTTACTACCACGGAAGACGCGCACATTCTGGTGTTTATGTACAACGACAATACCCTGAAAAAACTACAACAGGTGCTCGACGCGCACGGTATTCCGTACCGTGCGCTCACCGGTAAAATTCAAAAAACGGTGGACATGTTTGAGGACGGACAGGTGCGTGTTCTGGTTGCCAACGCGACGGTACACGGATGTGGTCTTAATTTCACGCGTGCGACCGACGTGATTTTGTTTCAAAAGATGCACGCGGAACTCGAAGCTCAAATCGCCGGACGCGCACATCGTATTGGTCGCACGAAAAGCCTAAATCTGATCCGATTGCTTTATTCGAATGAAATTTCAACGGTTAATATTTTTCCCGGTGCCTAATACGACAGCAACCGACTTCTTATCCTTTACCGCTCTAATAACCTGATTGTCAACTTTTTCGTATTGAGTAGGCTTGGATCCGGGAAACATCTTGAAACCGGTATCAATAATCGCGTTGAGCCATTCTTCTTTGGACGTCACGGGTTTCCCTTCATATTTGACCGCATTGGTCTCGTGAATGAGGGAAAGCACGTCGTTCATTTGTATGCATTGTCGCGATGCTTTTTGGCTGGCGGTGCTACAAGATCTGTTGTACATCCCTGTATAATTGGCCACCCACAAACCTTTCATCTCCCGCACGAGCTCCGAGAGATCGTCGGTCGTAAACGTACCCTTGACGCTCTTCGGCTTGAGTCCGTTAATCACACTAGCAAAATCGTTCTGATCCACCAGGATCTCGCCACCGGGTGTACTCATTTTAAACACAAAGTACTCTTTGTTTGGGGTGTAGCAACTGTATCCTACTACAACGAATAGAATGACACACAGTATTATAAGCTTTGTTGAATTCCGTTTAAAAAACTTGTACATTTAATAGTATACAATGAATAAAAAAAATTTACTGATTGTCGGTGTCGGTGTAATGTTACTACTACTCGGGGTTTGTGTGATGGTCATTTTATTCAAAAAGTCCAAAAAGACCAAGAAGAAACCCGACCCGGAAGTGACCGAAAAGTCTGAAAACGCACCGGGTTCTTCAGGGACCAACTCGGGTTCAACAACGGGCACTAATTTACAACTACAACAAAACAACCCAATCGACACGGTTCCGTGTGTATACAATGACTGTTTTTATCTTATAGACTAAAATATAATTTAATAAAAACAATGCCCAGATGTACTCATTGTAAGCGTAAAAATCCCATCATGTTGACGTGTAAATGGTGTGTCCATGACTTTTGTACACGATGTTTGTCTTGTGAAATTCATGTGTGTCCGAATATAGACGACATGAGAAAATTCAACTTAAAGACACTTGAACAACAGTTATTAAGGGACCAAGTCCAAAGCGTCCGAATAATAAAACTGTAAAATCTGTGAAAAACTATGATACTCAACAAAGGAAACACATGTTATTTGGGCGCGGCGCTTCAATGTATTATACGAACGGACTCCCTGGATCGATTCGTACAACAAAGTATCGGACAAACCAATACCGAGGCTATTTTATTTTACAAGATACACACTCGCGTACGCGGTGGGGTCGTATGTGACCCGGACGAACTTTACAAAAAAATTCGAAGGTTCTACAAACCTTTCGACAATATGGAACAAAACGACGCGCACGAGGCGGTGATCGTCATACTCGATTATCTTTGTACGTTTATGACGCCGATACCCAACACACTGTATGTCGGTTCGCTTGAAGGGCGTCGTTCATGGGGCGAACGGTACTCGGTCGTGGACGAAATATACAAAATTCAATTTGAGAATAGCATCCGATGTCAGAATTGTAATCATGTGATTCTCAATTACGAGTGTGCGTACGGGCTCTACGATACGTTCGAGGGTCTTGGAAAACACGCGCTTCCCGGTTATCGATGTGATCGATGTCATCAAACAGACACATGCAGCGAGTACGTGTCCGTTTCGCATTACCCACAAACGCTTATTATCCGCGCGCGTCCTACCATGGTAATAGATCAAACGAAATTCAGACTTGGTATGAATATCTACACGGTGTTTGCCGTTTGTCGATACATCCCTCAATTAAACAACGAATCGTCGGCTCATTACAATGCCGGGTATTTACAAGAGTGTACACAAGAATGGGTTTTGGTCGACGACGATGTCGCGACGACGTCGAAAAATGTGGATGACATTCTCCGCAACGCGTCCGTCTTGTTTTTACAACTGGAATAAAAATGTATTGAAAATTCCGTACAAAAAAACCTCAAAACAAAAAATTGTTCGGGTTAAATTAAAACCAACCCCTCTAAACACCAGATAATGTACGTAGCGATACGTAACTGTCCGACGTCTACGCTACGACACGAGGCTGAACGACATGGAATATCTGCAAAAACGCGTACCCAACTGTTGACACAGTTGTCGAGCATCGGTATCAACCTATTGGAACAAAAAGAAAAACAAGAAGAAGAAGAAGAAGTAAGAGAAATAGAACTAGAAATACCGACGGAGGCGGATGCCCAAAGAAGTGGTGGTTATTTCCCGCTGATGTCACCGTACCTTGCCCTGGCGGTAGAAACTCCGCGTAGATCGGGACATTTACTCACCGACGCCTCGTTTTCTGTGTTGGACGCCCAAATCCTACGAGGTGTACACACTTTACAGGTGTGTGATATCGATGTAATTAGGGAAATCGAGGACATCAAGACGCTCAAGAATCAATTAGTGAACGATTATATCACTCTGAAAAACGACTTAAATCACCTGAAAGACACGCTCGAAAGCACGTTGAACCAAGATTTGTATGTGTACCAAACCGCCAACGAAATTGCGTGGAACCATCTCGACCAACACGTTCATATCCCCGGTGGTGGAGTACTCTACACGGTCGAGAGTCCTGTATTTTATGGAAAAGTGGAAGACTCGGTCGTGCACGGGAACATGCACTTTGAGATTCATATCCAACAAAACGACCGCATGCGAGATCGGTTCACTGTGGACCTTCCGGTGGCCATGGACGAAACCATGCCGTTGTGTCCGATCATGGTACTCGTAAACTCCAATTACGACGAAACCACGGGTGAGTATTTGTACGAGTCTACAACATGTCATTCGTACATTCAACGAGACACACCGACGACGCTCAACGTGTTTTGTCCGCTTCTCCGTGACGACTTTACCCGACTCCAGTTTGACATTACGCTTCGATATTTCGCACGACTTCAACCGACCATGCTCACCCCAGCCCGTATGTCCTCGATGTGGTACTCCGAAACGTACACCGAACGAAACCATTTAGCGAAGCACCAATGGACGATCCTTGGTGATCGGGTCGAGTTGTTTACGAACATCAACATACAAATAGAAATGGACGAAGTGGACACGATTCGTGTGCGGTTACCGGTGGAGTCCTCCCAATTCGACACAATCGGGTACGGTGTCATCCATTACACCATACACGGGGACAATATCATTTACTCCGCAAACACACCGATGATTCGGATCTCCGCGAGCACGGACCCGTATACGTTGATCATCAAGTCCGCGCTACTCAAGGCTGTCAACTCGTACAACACCATGCAAGTGTCGACACACATCGTGTACTCTCGCAAGGCGGACACCAACCTGGTCTACGACTTTGTGATTGCACCGCCGACTTACGCAAAGAAAGGCGACGTTATTCGCGCGACGTTTAAAACGACGACCGCGGTGAACGCGTACTACTTTACGGGACTCAAGGCGGTGCATAAAGAAACCGAAGAATCCTGGCCTTTAGTGGTAGAACGTTCGGTGGAAGGTTTGCAGAATAACTGGAAATTCGATTGGACGGTCCCCGAAACCATCGACCAAGACGTGGAGGTGCGATTCGCATTTGACTTGTTCGAACACGAGTACGTTTCTTCCAATTCGCTCATTGTTCCGTCGGTCCAATTGTCCGCGGAGGACATTCACGTGGAACTCGATCACGTCGGTACAAACGACGTCGCGTTGTGGATCCATAGTATAGAAACCACGTTCGACATTCCGTACTCTATACGCGCACGAATCGAGTATACGGAAAAGCCGGTGTATAACGGATTTACAAAATATACGAACAAGGTGTGGTTTCAATGGATCGGGCTCGAAGAAAATACCACACTTTACTTGATTTTTACCGATCCGTTGGGACGTGAAACGACCAAACCGGTAAACGTGGGGTCAAATGGCGTTTAAAACAATCTCACCATTAAACAAAAATGCCCATTGTCAAACAACTCATGTTTGTGGAGACCGAGCAACGATCGACTACATCGACTGTGGAAAAATTACACGCCGAAGCGGTATTGATTCATTCTAACGAAACGGTACGGTTGTCTCGAACCGACAATAATTTTCCGGTACTCGACGTGTATGGTCATGTGTGTGCCGATAAGATACGCGGTCGGTCGGACGCTCGGTTAAAAACGGACATTAAAGAGCTACATGACGCACTCGATGTGATTTCTCGATTGTCCGGAAAGTCGTACCGCATGCGAGGAGGGAAAACAGAGTCGTACGGGCTCTTGGCACAAGACGTGGCTCGTGTTATTCCGAATGTGGTGGAAACAGGTGATGACGGTTATTACGACATTTCATATTTAGAGATTATACCCTTCCTTATTGAGGCAATTAAAGAACTCGATCAACGAACGCGTAATTTAACGTGAAAAAGTATATCCTAAACATTTTAGAATGGGAAGTCTCGACTACCAAGACGTTTACGAAAGAGATGTGTTTTTGACACCAGACCATTTGGAGTTTGCCCATATTACACAAAATTCGTTGCGAATCAAACCGGTATGGGACCACAATGAAAATACACACCTTAGCATTCGTGTGGATGGGTCTTTTTCCGAAACGTTAATAGGACCGTCGTTCGTGCACACAAAGGACCTTCGTATCGATACTATAGAACACACACACGACGCACCTATACTAGTGAAGAGCGGATTGTCCGTGAACGGATCTATTCAAACGGACGGCGTAGAGGTAACCACGACCAGACCGTACACGAACCTCTCCGATAATGAACTGGTTTCCAAAAAACAGATGAGTGATTATTTGTTGAATTATCTCACCCATGACGTGCAAATCAATAATACGACTCTCGTCAATCTGATAGAAGACGCGTTACTTAACATTACGCTACCGGACGTACAAACTGAAAAGATTACACAAGTCCTCGACGAGTACAGGGAGAACGGTAACATGATGACAGACGTCTCTGAAGTTATCTACGCAATGACGATAGATCAGGACACGTCCCGTCTGATTACCTCAAACGTATTAGATGGGATCCTTCAAGACTACAACAACAACACTCAGCAAAACTATATTCCCGATTTAACTCGTTTAAATATCGAATCGAGTCGGTTGTTCGATTATCCGATGCAACCGTTTTATCTTAGACTAGAAGACTACGTGTCGAATTATATTCTACATAACGTACCTGACTTGGTAAACACGGGTAATATCGTTTACTTGGACTATATTCGAGAGAATTATTACACGAAAGAAGAAGTACGCGATTATGGAGGAAATACAGGCGGAAGTGGTAGTGGTAATGTCGATGTGTCACATCTGCTTACAAAATTAAGCGCAAGTGAAATTTACATAAAAAAGTCAGACTTTTTTACCGCAGACGGAAACGTTCAACTGAACTACACTGTGGAGTCTAATATAAACGTGTACAATTACAACGTTGACAACCTAAAAACGTTCGTCGATGTAGCGACGACCGACACCAACGGGTACCAGTATAGTGTCGACCCCGTCAATCCCAATAGAATCACGTTGACCGGGTTAATCGACAATAAGATTGACCGTACCGATTTAAAAGTCGGTGACCGGGTGTTGTTGAACAGTCCTATTATGAACAACGCCACTGGACTTGTCGATACCGTGTATAACGGTGTCTTCCGTGTCATCGAACTCACCGGAACGTCAGTAGTCCTCGACCGCGCGGTTGATTTTGTGTCCGCGAATGCATGTATCGGCGCGTTTATCTATGTAAAAAGCAGCTCTTCAAACGCAATCGCGAGCGGGAATAGCTACATCGTGTCCAATCCGTCCGTGTTGGACCACGGTTTTGTAATAAATAGAGACAATATCGTGATTGTCCCGTTCATCGTTCAAGACAATACACACGGTTCGATGGCATACCAGGATCATAACAATGTACTCATTTCTGGGGGGTCCATCACAGTGGACCAACTCCACACGTCGACCATTCAAGCCACGGAGTCCACTTTTTCGATACACATCCCGCCCGAAAAGTACTTTGAGATTACTTCGATAGTTCCGGGACAGACTCAAAAAGGCGCCGTGTTTAGTGTGGACGAACAAGGGCATGTGTCCGCGTTCCAATTCTCACAAATGTCCGATCGTTCTCTCAAGAAGAACATACACGATATACAAAACCCACTAGACATCGTAACCAAACTTGAAGGAAAAACATTCGAATGGAAGGATGATAACAAAAATAAACGAGGTGCGTCTTATGGATTTATTGCACAAGAGATCCAACAGACATTACCCGAAGTCGTATCGGAAACGCTCAATGGTCATCTTACCGTCGATTACACTAAAGTAATTCCAATTCTAACTGAGGCCATTAAAGAATTGTACGTACAGGTCCAACAAAAAATTAAACCACAACAACCACAACCACAACAACAACCACAACCACAACCACAACCACAACCACAACCACAACCACAACCACAACCACAACCACAACCACAACCACA
>Ga0075117_1001164_pt1 | contig 16407 bp, 34 predicted proteins | sample AntAceMetag02UKJ_FD_69789 | JGI IMG/M metagenome (GOLD analysis project Ga0075117, IMG submission 69789) | Saline lake microbial communities from Ace Lake, Antarctica - Antarctic Ace Lake Metagenome 02UKJ | ecosystem: Environmental > Aquatic > Non-marine Saline and Alkaline > Saline | place... | reverse complement strand
TATCACGGCAACGGAGATTGCCGCCAACGCTATCACTGCAAACAAAATTTCTACTGGCTCTATTAGCGCAGACAAGATTGCCGCCAACGCTATCACTGCAAACAAAATTTCTACTGGCTCTATTAGCGCAGACAAGATTGCCGCCAACGCTATCACTGCAAACAAAATTTCGACTGGTTCTATTAGCGCAGACAAGATTGCCGCAAACGCTATCACTGCAAACAAAATCGCGACTGATGCTGTGACTGCCGACAAGGTGGCGGCTAATGCAATCACAGCAGGGTCCATCGCCGCCGACGCGGTAACGGCAGGCACTGTCGCCGCAGGGGCCATCAACACAGACCAACTAGCCGCGAACGCAATCACGTCCGCAAAGATATTTACGGGGGCCATCACTGCCGACAAAGTGGCGGCTGACGCCATAACCGCGAACAAGATTGCGGCGTCCAGCGTCATCACCTCAAAACTGGCTGCGGGGGCCGTGACGGCGGCAAAGATTAGTGTCTCAGAACTGTCGGCCATTTCTGCCGACCTTGGGACCATTCAGGTTGACACCGCAAACATTTTGGACGGGGCAATCACGTCAGCCAAAATTGGCACGGCGGCAATCACGTCAGCCAAAATTGGCACGGCGGCAATCACGTCAGCCAAGATCGACAGCGCGGCCATCACGTCAGCTAAAATTGGCGACCTGCAAGTTGGAACGCTTCAAATCGCGGATCAAGCTGTATCAAACACTGGGGCCGACAGTGGTTTTGTAGCTATTGGGACAGCCTATACGACTGTCGCAAACTTCTCATTGAACACGAATGGGGGCCAAGCAATCGTAAACGCGAACGGACGTTTTTATTTTGGAAGCGCTGGTCAAGCCGTATCTCACGATGGGTTGTGGCGCATAATCCAAGGCTCAACCGTCGTTGAAATTGGCAGCGTCGATGGGAGGAGCGACATCTCTATTGATTTTTCTGCGCTCGATCTTGCCACTGCACCGACTGGGAACACAAATTACGAATTGCAGGCAGCCAAAAGTGGCGGCGGGTTTTCGAGCCAGTCGGTGATTGCTTCGGCCACCTTGGTAGTCACGGAGCTAAAAAAATGATTTATCAGTATTCGCGTTTCTGCAAAGCTACTGGCCTTTTTACGGGCCGAGGCAGCAACCCAGTTAAGGCCAATGCCTCCCCTAGAAAGGGCGAGGCGCTGATCGAGGGCCACTATGACGCTGCGACCCAAATGGTCAAAGATGGCGTTGTCGTTTTAATACCTGATGAGGCATTGGAGCAGGATCAGATTAAAAAGGCTTGGGCTGATTTGAGGCCAAATAGAAACCGTCGGCTTCAATCAACGGACTGGACGCAAGTCGCCGACGCGCCTGTCGATTCCTCTGCATGGGCTTCGTACAGGCAAGACCTGCGCGACCTGCCCAGCAACACAACAGACCCGCGCAATCCGTTATGGCCTACACCACCAGAAGTATGATACACCAGCACTTAAATAGGAGTGACCACGAATGACAAAACAAGTCCAGCGCCGCCGTGGTACAGCCACGCAACACACATCGTTCACGGGTGCCGAGGGCGAAACGTCAATCAACACCACGAACAAGTCAGTTCACGTCCACGATGGCGCAACGGCAGGCGGGATTGAGGCGGCAAGGGCTGACCTTGTAAACGTAAGCGATGGAAGCCTGAACGCTGCGTTGACTGGAAGCACGGTGTCGTCACTCACGATCACAACCGCCGACATCAACGGCGGCACAATCGACAACAGTGTCATTGGCGGCACAACTGCGGCGGCTGGTACGTTTACGGCGATTACCTCGACTGGCGGTATAAGCATTGATGACGCAATCCCCACTTTGCGACTTGATAGTCCCTCGGCATCGTGGTCGGGCGGTGAGGATTTGGGCGGTGTAGGTTGGTACACCGAGGATGCTTCTGGCGACGGCCCCGCAATTATGGCTCGTATTTACTCAGAAAGTTCTGGCTCAAATTCGCTTCCAATCCCAAACATAATTTTCCAAACTTCTCTGGCTGATGTTTCGCTAAAGGATAGAATGAGGATTGAAGGTGGCGGCGATATTAGTTTCTACGACGGCGATGGCTCCACAGCAAAGCTCTTCTGGGATGCTAGCGCTGAAAGTCTTGGGATTGGCGTTAATGATCCTCTTTACCCTCTTGAAGTTCAAGGTGAAGCTGGCATTGAGTTGTACAGTACCAGCACTAGCGGCAAAGTCCTTAACTTTAGACCCTCACTGGGCGATGCCAATAAGTACAATATGAGCATCAGCGCATATGATCACAGCACCAATGGCTTTGGTCCTACTGACGGGTTGAGCATTAACGGCTTTGACGGCGTTAGCATCTCAACTGGCTCTAGCACTGCAAGGCAAGAGCGTATGCGGATCGACTCATCGGGCAACGTGCTTGTCGGAACAACTTCTGCAAATGGCAGGTTGGCAGTATCTGGCGGGTCTGGTGCAAGTTATAGTATATACTCTACTGCGCACCCCTCCAATGGGTACAATGTCGCCCTTAGAGGTGTCAACACCACAGGCGTTGCTGTACGCATCTTAAACTCAAGCGGCAGCGACGTTGGTAGCATTGACTATACTGCCTCGGCCACAAGCTACACCACTTCATCAGACTACCGCTTAAAAACGGACGTTCAACCAATGGCCGGTGCGTCCGAACGTGTTCTAGCCTTGAAGCCTGTCAACTTCGAGTGGATCGCAGACGGTACTCGTGTCGATGGCTTCCTTGCACACGAAGCACAGGCTGTTGTCCCAGAGGCTGCGACTGGCACCAAGGACGCTATGAAGGATGAGGAATATGAGGGTACAGCGGCTAAGTATAAGACTGTCATTGTCCCCGAAGTTGAAGCAGCCGATGCCGTCTATGATGACGATGGGGAGCTTGTTTCCGAGGCAGTAGTGGGACAAGTAGAAACCACACACGAAGAACTTGTTTCGGAAGCAGTTATGGCAACACGATCTGTTCCGGACATGCAGGGCATCGACCAGAGTAAACTTGTGCCTCTACTCACAGCGGCTTTGCAGGAAGCGATTACCAAGATTGCTGACCTTGAGACGCGCTTAGAAGCCTTGGAAGCATAAGGGACAATAATATGCAAGACGATGCAAGGCTCGCAAGAATAGAAGCCAAGCTCGACCAAATGGGGGAGGCCATTGTTTCACTTGCACGGGTCGAGGAACGTATGGTCACGCTGTTTAATCGGCTCGACGCCATAGACAAAGACCGAGCGGCGCAGGTCAAACGCTTGCAGGTTGTTGAGGAAAAGACTGGCAACAACGGGCAATCTTTGCGCTTTGCCGAGCGTGTCTTCTGGATTGTTGTAGCCGCTGGCGTCACATATGCCTTTAAGGGCAGCGGCTCATGATTGAAGTCCTAGCCCTAGCTGGTGCAGTCAAAGCCGTTTCGGGTGCGATTTCTGCTGCGGTTAAGGCTGGCAAGGACGCAACATCACTGATGCCTGAGTTTGGCAGGTTGGCCGAACTTGACGCAGAGATCAAGTTGGCTGAGTCTGGGAAGCATAAAGGCTTTTTGGGCAAGCTGACATCAACTGAGGCCGAAGGCTTCGCAATTGCCGAAGCAAAATTAGCCCACAAACAGGCCGTCGATGACCTGCGTAGCGTATGTCGATTATACGGCCCGCCAGATATGTGGGAAACGGTACTGCGTGAGCAAGCCGCAGCTAGAGTAAGGCACGCGACCGCGCTAAAGGCGCAGGCGGACAAGCGAGGCAAAATCGTGGCGATTATAAGCATGACGTTTGGTGCTGTGCTGTTCTTCATTTTGTCTGGCCTAATCATCTTCGGCGCTTCGACGCTGAACAAATAAGGGGAACTGATATGAAGCGGATCATCATTCACTGGAGCGCAGGCACCCACAAGCCAAGCGCGAGCGACAAAAAGCATTATCACTACATCGTAAGAGGTGATGGCGCAGTGGTGGAGGGGAACCTTCCTGTCTCTGCAAACCTAAACACTGGGACGGAATACGCGGCACACACAAGAGGCTTGAATACTGGCAGTATCGGCGTTGCTTTCGCTGCAATGCATGGGGCTAAGGAGCGACCGTTCAACGCTGGGAAGCACCCGATCACTGAGGCGCAAGTGGAAGCCATGACTCGTTTGGTTTTTGATTTGTCGAATCGTTACGACATCGCTGTCACCCCGGAAACAATCCTTACGCACGCTGAGGTTCAACCGACACTTGGAATTGAGCAGCGCGGCAAGTGGGACGTGACGTGGGTTCCCGGCATGGATCAAGCAGGCGATGCGCGGACGGTAGGAGACTTGTTGCGCCAAAAGGTGCGTGACTACCGCCAAGGCCAGCTAGAACCCACGCCACCCCCATCAAAAGGCCGCACAAAGCCTGCCCAAAGCAAAACCGTGCAGGCTTCAATCGTTCAGGGGGCATCAGCAGTGGGCGGAGCAGTCGCAGCATTTCAATCGCTCGACGGCACGGCACAAATCATCGCAATGGTCGGTTGTGTCCTCGTGGCTCTGACTGCGCTGTTTATCCTGAAAGAACGTCTGAAGGCTTGGGCAGCGGGTTGGAAATAAAATGAGCATGTTGATGACAAAATTGTATGGCATCGCGGGGGCAATCCTAGCTCTCGCGGGCGCTTTTTTTGCAATTAAAAGCAGCGGGAAGCGTGCCGAGCGCAAGAACGCTAAGATAAAGGACTTGGAAAATGCTGAAGATATACGCCGTAGGGCTAGCACTGCTGATGAGCGGCTAAGGGAGTTTGACGACTCTGGATGGAGGGATTAACGCCCATGTCTGGCGGTATAACCCAGCACCTTCTCAGCGGCATCCCTAGAGGCGATAGCCTCTGCCATAGTCATAAAGCTGCCAAGGTGTATCCTCTTTCCGCAGTCGCCAATGGTTGCCTGCCAGCGGCGTTTAAGGGATGGGGTTGCCTCGTTATAATAAACGCCAGCCCTTCCAGACTTGTTGGTCTTTGGCGCGGCTGCGTTTCTTGCATTCTGCGTGGCGTCTACAGCACGAAGGTTTGCCAGCCTGTTGTCGTCCCGAACGCCATTGATGTGGTCAATCTGACACTCAGGCCAAGCCCCGTGAGTAACAGCCCAAGCTATGCGATGCGCACGAAAATTTCTTTGCTTTATGGTAATCTGAATATATCCATCTGGTCTGTGGCCGCCCGCTTTATTGCCCGCGTGCGCGGCATTCCAATTGTTCGCGGCCCATTCGGGTCCGTGATTGTAGTGACTAAAATCAGAAGGGCTTCGGGCATTCCATTTAAGTACACCCGTTTTGGGGCAGTACAAAACAAGGCGAGAAATCTCTATGGGTGAAAGCATGATAAACTCCGATTACGACACGCAGCATATGGCACCGAGTTCCACAGTCGGCAAGTGTGTTATTTTGGCGGCGTGCATCGCGACTTTGAGCGGATGTGTTACGTCATCAGCGTCGACCGCGACTGAGCTGGCCATCTGTGATGAGTGGCGAAAAAGCCTACCCACACGGAGCAGGGCCGACACAGTGCAGACGCAAAACGAAATTCAAGTCGCTATAGCCCAGCACGCGGTGGTTTGTTCGGACTGACCCCGGAATTAGTATGTCGTCTCTGATTGAATCAGTCATCGGTTGGTCCTTTTTTATGTTGGGCTTCTTCATATGCGTCCAGAATTAGCTCTGAAATATACTCCGAAACAGTTCTGCATCCGCAGTTCTCGGCTTCATCAAATAACCATTGCGCCTGATCGGCAGATATGGCCACCTTCATCTGCTTGACTGAACCCCAGACAAGCGGCGACTTGTTGAACACTGTAGTCAGCGTCTTTTCCTTGGGCTTGCAGTCACCACTGACGCGGCCGCGGTATATGGTCATGGCTACGGTTCGCTTGTTCTGGCCAGTCATTGCCTCAATCTCTTTCGCCGCCACACCGTCATTGAACAGCTTCCAGACGGTTCTTGTCATGGGTTTTAGGTTGCGCTCATCAATCATTTTGTTTCTCCTATTGTGAACAGTTTTTAACAATAGTGTAGACTTCACCACGCCACTCAACATACCGGACCCGAAGATCACCGACGACCTCGCCATCAAGGTCTTGACCCATCTTTGAGGCAAGCCAAAGCCGTATCGGTGAAACACCTAAAGACCGGATACTGGCACGGCATCTTATTCCTACGTCGAGCATCGTTCAGTGCCTCGTATTGTGTATAAGTCCACGTTAGCCTCCTTTAAATTTTAGGCTTTAACCCGCACCTCTTCGCGGTCTATCCTGTCGTTGTGGTTAATCATTTTATTTCTCCCTGTTGAATTTGGCTGGATTATCGTATGCCTTGCGCACCCTGTCACAGGCTGCTTCAAAGTAATCTGGGTCAAATTCAATGCCAATAAATTGGCGGCCCAAGTTGGCAGACGCAACGCCAGTCGTGCCGCTGCCCATTGTGAAATCCAGAACGGTCTCGCTTTCATTGGTGTAGGTCTTGATTAGGTATTCCATTAGTGCAACGGGTTTTTGTGTGGGGTGGACCGAGCCGCGCTCTACGGCTGGCATATATAGAACTTGCTTTGGGTATCTTACACCAAGGTTATCGGATCTTTGGTTGGTGTAGGTGCCATAACTTTTAGTCATAGAAGTTGACTTAGTTGGGTCACCGGCTTTGGCTTTGTATGCTGGCCCCGCTGTCATATTTGGGTTGTAGACGCATTGTTTAGCGTAAAATACCAATATATCCTCTTTGTCGCGCAGGGGCATTTTTTTAGCGTTTAAATGTCCTGTTCCCTTTGGTTTTTGCCACGTCCAATCATACTTAAACATTTTAACATTCGACATAATCAACGCTGATGTAAATGGCTGCGCTGCGGTCATAACAATAGCGCCGTTAGATTTTATGATCCTCTTAAGCTGTTCCCACATTGGCTCGAACGGAATTACGCTATCCCACTTGCAGGCCGTTGTCCCGTAGGGCGGATCAGTTAGAACCATATCAACCTTGCCCAGAGTCGGCATGACCTGCAAGCAATCGCCCAGTATCATACGGCAATCGCCAATCTGTTCCTCACGTATTATCATTTTATTTCTCCCTTTGCTGAGCCGTATTGATCAATCGGAACATCACGGCCATCTAAGGTCACTGTGTAATGATCCCCTGCAAAGTAGCCGCCATACCACTCCATTATGTCCCCTACGCAATCCAAGCCGCATTCGACCCTTACGTTTTTAGGTGTTGCATCTGCGTTGCTGAAGACAAGTGTTCTCATTTTGGGTACTCTAGCCCGCAGCTCGGATGCAAGCATCTCATCGCGGTCTATTCTGTCGTTGTGGTTAATCATTTGCTTTCTCCCTAGTCAGTTTTGCCATTACGGCGGATTAAGACGTTCGTGCCGACCATGAAGCAACCTGAACCGCCTATGTAGTGGCCTTCCTGTAGGATAGAATAGTCAAGATAAAGCTGACGGCCGCCTTCGCAAAGCTCCATGCTAGGGAACAGCCTGGTTGTTTGCAGGCAGCCATCTACTGCGTTCGGCTGGGTGATCCCCATCCCGCAGATCAGTATGTATCCAAGTATCATTTTGTTTCTCCCCCAAACGCTGCCATAATCTGCGCAACGTGGTGTGCTTGGGCTTTTGCGCCAAGAATATCTTTGTCCAAATCATGGCCTATAAACTCCTCACCAAAAAATAGCCGCCAATAGGTTTCAAAGGGTGCCTTTCTCATCGTATACTTTCCTGATTGCGTCATAAATCTGTCAAAATCATCCCAAACCAACGGCACCACCATCGAAGGCAACGCTGTGATGATTTCGGAGGCCGTATACTGTGCATCTGAACTGTTCCAAGGATAACCCATCTCCATCAAAACAATTTGTGCAATCTTGTCACTCATGCCCTCGGTCATTTTACTTCTCCTCCAAACGCTGCCATAACCTGCGCGACGTGGTGTGCTTTCATGCCCATCCTTGGCCCCACTTTTCACGCTTCCACACTACTGAAAGTGTCTTATCCATTACAATCATAAACCTGTGCTTGCGGCTTCTTGGCCTCCATTCTCCGTCAAAACCCTTAACGCTCCCCCTTGAGTGCTTCTTAAATTCTCCATTTTCGCTCTTGAACCAAAAGTCTTTTTTGGCTGCCGCCATGCCGTAATATGTGAAATTACAAGCTGCATACACTACACCGCTATGGTGGTCGTCGTCGGCGTATGAAAGCACTGCCCTCGCTTTGTGCTTCGCCTTCATCTGCTTTAGGCACCGCCCCACAAACCAGCTTGCAGCGTTGTGTTCATTGGCCTGCACGTCAGGCCGCAAGACTAGCCTTGAAAGCTCGAACAATCCGTCCTGATTTGACCTGTCTAAGCCAAAGGCACCTTTCGCCAATTCTGGGACGGGAAAGCCAGTAAAGATACAAACACCGACAAGCTCTTCGAGAAAAAATAAGCCAAAATTTATGCCTGACTTGAAGCCTCGTGAAACGCCTGTCAGATAGTGGTGGTCCCGCAGCAATCCTACCGCCTCAGATTTCTTGATCGTAGATATTTTGAATTGATCTTTACTCATTTTGCTTCTCCCCTCATCCATTTTATGTCGCTTGCCAGATCAATCTTTTCCTTGGTTGCCGTTTCAAGCCGCTGCGCCAATCGAGCAATTTCAGTGCGCTGTTTTGTGATTTTGCTTCTTAGTTTTGCAATTAATTCTGGGTCAGTCATTTTTCTTCCACCCATTTAATTCCTGTTATTTTTAAGTCACGTCGAACTGTCGCTTCCGAAACCTCAAGCCGCCTTGCAGCGCTTGCGCGAGAAATGCCCAATTGGGACATGATTTTTAATTTTGCCCGACGATTTTTTGTATCAACCTGAAAGGAAGTCGGTGCGACTGGCTCGGAAACTAGCCTCATTCCTAATTCTGCTAAATCTGATCGGATGGTTGTAACGGCAACATTTAAAAGTGTGGCTAATTGATACACGGTTAAAACGCCGTCATCCGCGTGCCTTTTAACTATGGCTCGTCGTGCTGCAGTTCTTTCTTTTCGCAGCTTTTGAGCCATGCCCCGTGCTTTTGCCCACTTTTCTGGGTTTGGAATTCCGGGGTTTTTAAGGGCTTCTTGCAGCATGGCTATCCCAATTTTTTCCTCTAATATTTCCGCCGCTGTTACGGCCTTTGATAGGGCTTTGGGTTTCACTTTTTTTATTAGTGGAAATTGAAGCATTTTGATTTCTTTCATTTGTTGTCGTTGTTTTTTTCAAGCCAGTTTGTATCCACCCCGTAATTTGCACGCCAGTTTTCAGGCTTACTGTGCAGTGGTATTTTACTTGTGTCCAGCAAGCCTTGATGATGCCCTTCGCACAATGGAATGGTGTCGAAATCTGATGCCTTGCGATTGCCGCCCCGTCCATGAATGCAATGATGCACTTGGGTTCTGCTGAGTTGCTCCATCTGGAATGCTTCGCAAATGCAGCACGGTTTTGATGCAATTCCCCCCATGTGCAAACGTCCAGCTTTGCCCTTGTCAGAAACATTATGTGCTTTCTTTTTGGCACTGACTTGGCGCAAGGCTGATTTTCGTTTGATCGAAGAACGCTTCATTACACCCAGCGTTCCCATTTAAGGCATTCAGCATTTGTTGCCTTTGCCGCGATATACAAGTGCGTCACCATTTGGTTTGATTCCCGCGCCCGTTTAATTGATTGTTCAAAGCGACTTCTTTGGTCGTAAAGGTCTTTGAGTTTGTGCTGGGCTATCGGGCGCATGATCGGCGCTAGGATAAATTTTATCATACTCCAATCGCCTCTCTGTAAAGTTGCTCAATCGCTTCTTCTTCTGCAATTTCGTCAGCGGCTTTTTTTCTCAATGCCACTATTTTACGGATTGTCTTTGTGCAGTAACCTCGGCTTTTGGCTTCGCCATAAACTTCTTTCCGAACTTTTGTTTCTTCACTAATGTGATCATTTTGATGCTCTATTCGATTAACGTAATCGAGCAGGTCGGCGGCGGTTACTTCATAAGCAGTTTTTTCAGTATACATTTAATTTCTCCGTGGTGGGGTTGATGGAAGAGCGCGTATTGCTTCGCGCCCGGCTGGTGTCACGCGCCAATAATTGCCGCGATTGATGGTTTGGAATGGGTTGTCGTTGCCGGGCGCTTCAACCCGTTCAATCCATTCACATTCTTCAAGGCTAACAAGCGTTGGGCCTTTGATTTCAAGATCAATCCCAAGAAATGGCGGGTCGGAAACTTCGGCACCATTTGCCTCAATTTTTTTGAGCGCAAGCCAGCGTGGTATGGTTAATTTGGGTTTCATATAAACTCAGCCTCATAACGTAGTGCTTCGGGGTCTGTAAGGCGAACGCCTTGCTTTACCCAGTGGCGTTGCACTTCCTCCATAAAAGCGTTCATTTGCGGGGAGGACATTAAGCGGGTCACAGGCATGTCAAATGCCTTTATTGCTTCTAGCTTTTGTTCGTAAGGCAACTCTTTTATCACTCGATCATAAGACATTCTGAATGCTTCGTTTTTGGCCCTTAGAATGGGAACCCCAAACCGCAGTTTGCATTCTGCTCGCACATCTTCATGCGTTTGATCCCCTAATTGCGTGGCAATGTCGGAAAACCAGCGTTGTGCTAACCTATTTTGAGCGCTTGATCTTGATGCACCTTGTGTCCATGAAACGGTTAAGGGCAGCTTTCTATCCCGCAATATAGCGGCCAGAGCGTCTACATGCTCCGGCTTTCTTATGATTTTATCCGGCATGAAATTTTGCCTTTAATTTGGAGATTTTGTCGTCCATTTCAGTTAAGAATTTCTGCACTTCCGTTTCTATTTCAGCATGACGAACGGGATCGGCATTAACTCTCTTGCACCAGTAGTTCATTTCGCCAGGCAGCCTTGGATCGAAAGAAACGAAGTCGCACCATTTCCTGCCCGTGCAAAGCATTTGGACCTGCATTTGCGTTATATATTTTGCAGGCACTTTTTCGTTGAGCAAGGTGTCGATGTGCGTAGCGCTGTTGGGGCATTTGATTTCTATCAATCCGTCATCCCCTACAAGCCCATCAGGGGACGCTCCAAAGCCTGAAATTTCTGGATGAACAACAAACCCGTCTTCAGTTACGTCTTCGCCAGTCATCATTTCATAAGCCAGACGCGCCTGTGGTTCCGTTTCTGTACCCCAAGCCATTGCAGCGCTGCTGAACCCCTCTGTGGCCGTTTGTGTGAGCCTCTCGGTGATAAGCTGAGCCATGTAGGTCGCTCGGCTTGCGGAAGGCCCGCTTTTAGTCTTGGCCAGCACGTCGGCTGTTCGGGATGCTGTTACGCACCCCAAACGCGCCGCGAACCATTCAGGTGTCCGCTGTTCCATTTTCTTCCTCCTGCTTTGATTTCTTTTTGGTAAGCATCGCAATGGCTTCTGACGCTTGTTTGGCGTTCATCTGCGTCAGTTCATCAACTTTCCAATATGAGCTTAACTTCACTTCGTCGGTTTCTGTATCGAAGATTAAATCATTCACTTCCTTAAACTGATCTGCACTAATTGGCTTTGGTGGCTCTACTTTTGGAGCAGCCTTTGCAGCAGCGTTTCCGTCATTATCTTCTGGCGCAATTCCAGCCATCGCCATGAGGCCGTAGCGGCGAGCGTAAGTAACCGCCGACCCATAACCTTGCATGTCATTTTTGCCGATAATCAGCGGGACACGACAAGAAAGGGTTTCACCGCTTTCCCCGTGGATCAGCAGGGTTTCGATAAAGCGCCCGTGTTCGTCTTCGCCCGTGGGCTGTATCACCGCAATGCCGCGCTCGTTGAGCGCAGGAAGGCAGGCATCCATGACGCTCCCAAGATCAGCATATTTACTGCGGAAGTGCGGGTTGTTGGCTTGTTTAAGAGCCTTTCCCATGTTGATTTGCGCTGCTGCCAGTGCTGTTGCTATATTTTTCATTTTGATCCTCCTAATGAAATGATCCGTTCAACTATTTCCGTTATTTCAAGTGATGGTTCTTGGTTGGGTCCGCAAAGCGCCCTTGCGAGTGAATCGCGAGAGCTTTTGATGTGATATTCGTCTGCGGTCCAATATGCGATGTGCAAACTTCCTGCAGCTTGCTGTAAGTAGATTCTGGTTGTTATCAATTCAGTTTTCATTTTGTTTTCCTTTTGCTGAGTTACTCGAAGTCCAAGCCTTCAGATGTTTCGATAATTGCATTTTGCAGATCGGTGGGGAGTTCGCTTATTTTTACATCGCAACCGCATATTGCGAGTGTCAAAACGTCGATTGTGTCAAAGTTGACTTCTTGCCAAACTGGAGACCCCGGCACTCCAAGGTCGTTTGTTTCTGTTTCAGCGGTAAAGTGAACTTCTAAATCCTCGCTGGCGTATATTGCTGTAACTGCCACTTATTCTTCCTTTCTTGCGTTTCTTTTCTAATACCCGTCTAAAGCCCTACCGACCCCTTTGCAAGAATAAATTGCCCCTAGCGCAAAAAAAACAAATCGGATAAGGTCGTGAAATGAAAATTAAAGCACATATTGCCCTTGCGGCGCATATTCGCGCCCGTGGTATAAAAAAGCAGGATTTCGCTAAATTGGTAGGCATTCGCAATGACCACCTATCGCGATGGATTGCTGGAAAAGTTTGCCCAGAACGTCCTGCGAGAATGCTGATCGAGATCGTCACCGATGGCGATGTTAAGGCAACGGAGTGGGAGCAATAGGCTTTCGAGGCAAACATAAAAACCGCCGAGACGCCAATGAAGCGGATATAGTCAAAGAGTTGCGAGGTAACGGGTTCAGCGTTTATTTGCTGGATCAACCCTTAGACCTTTTGATCGGGTATGCCGGGCGCACTTACCTTGCGGAAGTAAAGATGGCCAAAGGCATGCTAACAGCGCCACAGCTTACGTTTCTGGGGGTCTGGCGCGGTGATGCAACAATCCTGCGAACCAGCGAGGACGTGGCAACCTTTGCGCATGCTGTTAAGAAGTTAAGCCGAGATAAATTGCCTGAAATTTAGATCGTAAAAGCCAAACCCCGTTCCATTTCTGGTTCGGGGCTTGCCTCCCGATGGTTGGTCGGGTACGCTGGGAGCATCTAAACGCTGGGTATTTTGTAGCACGCTGTGGTGGCGTCACGCAAGGCCCGGCCTCAACAAAGGGCATTTTTATGCACAGCTTTGATCCGAATACGGCTCGGAGAGTTGGCGTCAACGCCGCCGTCATATATCAAAACATTGTTTGGTGGTGCGAAAAAAACGCTGCCAATGATCGAAATTTTCACGACGGCAGTCATTGGACCTACAACAGCATTAAGGCTTTTGACGTTTTGTTTCCGTATTTGACAAGCAAGCAAATCAGGACGGCGCTTGATAAATTAGAAGCAGAAGGTTCGATTCTCAGCGGGTCTTTCAACAAGGCTGGATATGATCGAACAAAGTGGTATTGCCCCACAGGTCAAATTGATTTGCCCCACAGGGCAAATGGAGTTGCCCACAAGGGCGAACCAATACCAGTTAATAAACCAGTTGATAAACCAATTGTTAAACTTATAGATCATTTCGAGGATTTTTGGTCGGCTTACCCTCGAAAGATTGGCAAAGCCAAAGCTCGCACTGCGTTTGCCTATGCAATGAAAAAAGCGACTATTGAGCAAATATCAAATGGACTTAACGATCAAGTTGAAGCCTTGTTGGCTAAAGAGCAAAAATTTATTCCCCACGCCTCGACGTGGCTAAATGGAGAACGATGGAATGACGAACCTACCCACAACGAAGGCAAACCAATTAAGCGCCACGCCACTCTTGACGCAATCGCTTTCGCAGCAAGAAATAGAACAACACCGTGCGATGATCTCTTTTAAGGTTGAGGTCATAATGCATAGTTACTGGCAGTCTATGCCGCCCGAACAGGTCAAGGCGGGCATTCTGGCCGATTGGTGCGATGTTCTCGAAGATTGGAAGCAAGAACAGGTTGGTTGGGCTTTGCGCCAGTGGCGAAATGAAAACCCGAACAAAAAACCAAACCCCGGACACATTTTGATGATGCTGAAGAACGCCCGTGGGAGAAAGATCGCCGCTGGGCTTCCCAAGCAGCAATTATCGCCAAAGGAAGAACGAGTCAGTGCAGAAAGGGCGGCGGAAATCATGGCGGAGATCAATTTTAACATAAATAGGGTTCCCAAGTAATTGCGGCAAGCGCAAAAAAAAGATGTTGCAGGTTTTGTTAATTTGCAATATCAAACACTTGTACAAATCAACTAACCAAACCAAATTTAGGAATTATTATGACGCAAATCACAATCAGCAACATGCACGCTCGCGGCTTTGCTTTCGCAGTTACCGATGCCGGGGACCAAGTGTTTATTCCTCCGCATACGCTTCAGGGCCACGCACTGCGGGCGGGAAACCGCGTTGAAGCTACATTGGTTGCAAACCCAACGGATAGATCAACCCACGGCACGCCTTGGATGTGCGTATGGATCGAAGGCGGCGAAGGTGTGGCAAAACCAGAAGTTGAAACGGCTCCAGAAATTGACTCGACGCCAGAAATTTCAGTCCGTGATGCTTTGATTTTGGAACTGATACAAGAAGCCGCATATTCGACTTCTGCTGAATTATCGGAGCAAACAGGTTTTGACACTAAGTCCATCCACAACAGCGCAATGCGATTGTTTAACTCTGGCAAAATTGCCAAGGCCGACGTTTACGGAAAGTGTGGGCAGGCTCGGCCTTCATTTGTTTTGTTTGCAGCCGAAGCCAAATCATTTTTGGAGGTTTGAGCCATGATGTTGACAGCAGCAGCTTGTTTAGCTTTCGCAGTGTATCACGAAGCAAGAGGCGAACCCATAGACGGTCAAAAGGCGGTAGCAGAGGTAATTTTAACCCGTGCGGCTCACAGCAGCTTTCCAAACACAGTTTGCGAAGTGGTTAAAGAAAGCCGTTTCCCTGAGTCTCGGCCTTGGGCTTGTCAATTCAGCTTTTACTGCGACGGGAAAGACGACAAGGCTTCCAACACAGCGGAATGGGAAGTGGCAAAGAAAGTTGCGCAAGAAGCGCTGGATGGTGACATCTTGGGCATAGGGGCAACTCATTATCACACTTTATCGGTAAACCCTTCATGGCGTCATGGGCTTGAAGTTCTCGGCAGTATTGGAAATCATGTTTTTTATAGTGACGGTGGCTGCACCCTTCCATCATGTTCTCCACGCCCAAAAACGCGCCCAGAGCGCATTTGAAAACTAAAGGATAATTCAGATGATCAACCTAACAATAGCAGGCAATGTTGGCAAAAACGCAGAATTGCGCAGAACTCAATCAGGAGATCCTGTCCTTGGCTTTTCGGTGGCAGTTGACCAAGGCAAAGACAAAAGCGGCAACAAGCGCGACAGTGTGTGGGTGAATTGCTCGATTTGGGGCAAGCGTGCTGAGAGCCTCGAACGACACATTACAAAGGGCAGCAAGCTAGTTTTGTCAGGCCGTCCATCGGTTCATGTGTATAAAGAAAAAGGGTCTTTAACCCTCTCGGTCAACGATCTGACTTTTATGGGTGGGGGACAAGAAGCCAGGCAAGGCAGTGATGGCTATGATGAGCCAAACCAAAGCCCTCCGCCTTCAAGGGTCGACTTAGATGACAAAATACCGTTCTAGAAGGTGATAACGCCAAACAAAACTTGGAGTGTTGGTGATCCGATCGGGGGTGGTGAGATAAACATCGCCGACGCAAAAACCAAAAACGCTTACGGTAAGGCCTGTCGAAATGCTTTGATTGATAGCGCTGCCCGACACGTCTTGAGCATTTCAACCCTTACTTTGCGCCGAGACATCATAAGCGATCTAGCCTTGGATCTTTATGGGGAAACGCGCTACATGCTCGACAATGGCATTGAACCAGTTCACATCATGTCAGCCCTTGCGAGCGTATTGGTCCACATGACTGAGATACATGACAGCGCGTCTCAGGATGCTGCCGACCTAATAGAAGCCGCTGTAATGAAAAGCATGTCTGGCGCTTGGCCTGATGGATAAGTGGCGCACGCCAGAAGCGGCTGAATATCGCAAGCTGTATCAAGGCAAAGCGTGGCGGATGTTGCGCGAGCAAGTATTGTTGCGTGATGGTTACCGATGCCAGCATAAGTCTTGCGGTGTGATCCTGAAGCGTGGGCGCACTTCGCCCAACAGTGCAGTCGTTCACCACATCGAGGCGCACAAGGGTGACAACGACTTATTCTATGACACAACAAACCTGCAATCCGTCTGCTGGAAGTGTCACTCTGGAGACATTCAGTCGATTGAAAGCCGAGGTTACGACACCACAATAGGTGCTGACGGGTGGCCTGTTGACCTAAAACACAAAGGCAATGCCTGACGGCGACGTATCTTCTGGTCAAAATTTAGGGGGGGCGGGTCTAATCCCTACGGCCTATTTGTACGCAC
>Ga0075117_1001163_pt1 | contig 16450 bp, 10 predicted proteins | sample AntAceMetag02UKJ_FD_69789 | JGI IMG/M metagenome (GOLD analysis project Ga0075117, IMG submission 69789) | Saline lake microbial communities from Ace Lake, Antarctica - Antarctic Ace Lake Metagenome 02UKJ | ecosystem: Environmental > Aquatic > Non-marine Saline and Alkaline > Saline | place... | reverse complement strand
TTAGTATTTCAAAGATCGCTTATCAATCAAACCACAACCAAACGCTGCTATTTCTCAAAGGTTGAGTTAGTATTTCAAAGATCGCTTATCAATCAAACCACAACCCCAGTCAGGAGAACCCGCAGCAGACCCAGAGTATTTCAAAGATCGCTTATCAATCAAACCACAACTACCTGGCTAAACATAAAGGCTACCGTCTAGTATTTCAAAGATCGCTTATCAATCAAACCACAACTCTGCTGCAAGGTGTATCATCTCCTTGCAAGTATTTCAAAGATCGCTTATCAATCAAACCACAACCGCGGGTTAATTGTAGAGCCATCGTTTTTTAGTATTTCAAAGATCGCTTATCAATCAAACCACAACTATTCAATATGCTCATAGTTCATTAGCAGAAGTATTTCAAAGATCGCTTATCAATCAAACCACAACCATTCGTGGTATTTGCTATTCTTATTCAGTAGTATTTCAAAGATCGCTTATCAATCAAACCACAACTGCGTATCGAAGTCGGGGTTATCGGGTAGAAGTATTTCAAAGATCGCTTATCAATCAAACCACAACATAGGCGAAGTATGGTTTTCGTTTAGAAGCAGTATTTCAAAGATCGCTTATCAATCAAACCACAACACTACAGACCCGCAGGCGGCAGAAACTATAAGTATTTCAAAGATCGCTTATCAATCAAACCACAACCGTATTACCTCGTTAATTTTTGGGCGTAGAGTATTTCAAAGATCGCTTATCAATCAAACCACAACTTTCTCTCACCCCAAAAACAATCTTCTCAGAGTATTTCAAAGATCGCTTATCAATCAAACCACAACTAAAAGAGAAGGCCTTTTTGCCTGAGAAGGAGTATTTCAAAGATCGCTTATCAATCAAACCACAACTGGTCACATTCCGTGATCATGGTAGCCAAAGTATTTCAAAGATCGCTTATCAATCAAACCACAACCTAAAGTTGGTGCATTCGAGACTTGCCCAAAGTATTTCAAAGATCGCTTATCAATCAAACCACAACCGGATGGCTTGGTAGGTTCGAGAAGTTGGAGTATTTCAAAGATCGCTTATCAATCAAACCACAACTTTAACTGTACAGGACACGCACAGCAAAATAGTATTTCAAAGATCGCTTATCAATCAAACCACAACAGAACCTGAACCGCTAGTGTCGCTCAAATCAGTATTTCAAAGATCGCTTATCAATCAAACCACAACTAAAAGAGAAGGCCTTTTTGCCTGAGAAGGAGTATTTCAAAGATCGCTTATCAATCAAACCACAACTAAGCAGTACGCATTAACACGCGCTACACAAGTATTTCAAAGATCGCTTATCAATCAAACCACAACCAAGTTATGGCGTGGTGGCAGAAGATGGCAAGTATTTCAAAGATCGCTTATCAATCAAACCACAACCCTCTATGGGTTAGCATCTCATCAGGTATTAGTATTTCAAAGATCGCTTATCAATCAAACCACAACCATTCATGCAATGCGTTGCGTCTGCGCATCAGTATTTCAAAGATCGCTTATCAATCAAACCACAACCGCTCGATAGCCTTGGGCTTAAAGCAGAAAGTATTTCAAAGATCGCTTATCAATCAAACCACAACTGGAATCGGATTTTTGCAATAGCTGCCATAAGTATTTCAAAGATCGCTTATCAATCAAACCACAACTTCTTGCTGACCTTGTTGTCGTAAGTATTCAGTATTTCAAAGATCGCTTATCAATCAAACCACAACTACGGCAAGACGAAAGACTCCGTTGAGATAAGTATTTCAAAGATCGCTTATCAATCAAACCACAACCTCCTCTTGATATTGCAGCTGCATATACTGAGTATTTCAAAGATCGCTTATCAATCAAACCACAACTGTCTTCATCGTGTAGTATGATGCCGTGGTAGTATTTCAAAGATCGCTTATCAATCAAACCACAACGGACTACGTACGGCTCAAACCTTCACGCAAAGTATTTCAAAGATCGCTTATCAATCAAACCACAACCAGCTTCGGCTGGATGCGTGTAATCCCTAAAGTATTTCAAAGATCGCTTATCAATCAAACCACAACTCTTCCTTGGTTGCCTCTTCCTTTTCCTTGAGTATTTCAAAGATCGCTTATCAATCAAACCACAACAAGGAGATGAGCCTTGTTTGTTGCCAATCCAGTATTTCAAAGATCGCTTATCAATCAAACCACAACATCCTACGTTTGCTTTTATTAGCAGCCACGAGTATTTCAAAGATCGCTTATCAATCAAACCACAACAGTCGCTTTGAAATGGTGTTGAGTTCCCTTAGTATTTCAAAGATCGCTTATCAATCAAACCACAACTATGTCTGTAATGTCGCCTATGAATTTATAGTATTTCAAAGATCGCTTATCAATCAAACCACAACTGGAATAGCGCACACCGCCCTATTATCTACAGTATTTCAAAGATCGCTTATCAATCAAACCACAACCGTGGGCAGTTGCCGCGTGTTTTAGAGATTAGTATTTCAAAGATCGCTTATCAATCAAACCACAACCGGTTAAGTAAATTGTCAGATTTACGGGTGAGTATTTCAAAGATCGCTTATCAATCAAACCACAACTGTTTAGCGAGGAACGAGCGGAGTTAAAATAGTATTTCAAAGATCGCTTATCAATCAAACCACAACTACATCCATTCGACATAGTCCATCTATGCAGTATTTCAAAGATCGCTTATCAATCAAACCACAACACTATCTCGTTCTTTGCAAGGCATTCCGTTAGTATTTCAAAGATCGCTTATCAATCAAACCACAACATACCGTCCTTTTCTTCGCCCAAAACCTCAAGTATTTCAAAGATCGCTTATCAATCAAACCACAACAGGCTATGACAGACACCACGTTTTCAAAAAGTATTTCAAAGATCGCTTATCAATCAAACCACAACATTCTATCACCTCCACGCTTGTAGATGTCTAGTATTTCAAAGATCGCTTATCAATCAAACCACAACATAGGTGAGTTCTTCGACCGTATTGTAAAAGTATTTCAAAGATCGCTTATCAATCAAACCACAACCGCGATATGAATTTGATGTTGCTGCGGATGAGTATTTCAAAGATCGCTTATCAATCAAACCACAACAAAGGAACAAGAGGTTAGCGAAATTTCAAGAGTATTTCAAAGATCGCTTATCAATCAAACCACAACCTGATGGCATGGCATCATTTGAACAAGCAAAGTATTTCAAAGATCGCTTATCAATCAAACCACAACTGTGGAGTTGCGTTTTTGATTCCTTCGACCAGTATTTCAAAGATCGCTTATCAATCAAACCACAACTGTGTGCGTTGCCTACGCAAGAGCAAATTGAGTATTTCAAAGATCGCTTATCAATCAAACCACAACTAGTCCTAGCCAAACCAATTTGTCTCAAAGAGTATTTCAAAGATCGCTTATCAATCAAACCACAACCAGTTGGTAAGATTGACGACACGGAAACCAAGTATTTCAAAGATCGCTTATCAATCAAACCACAACTGTGTTTTGTTGTTAACGATAAACTGGTTTAGTATTTCAAAGATTACTTCTTTCTCAAAGTTGGCATAATCGAACTTATCTTTCAATTGTTCTCCCGTGTTCTGTGTCTTTTATCATTATCAAATCCATTACTTGTTGCTCATACTTGCACGGTTTATTGAACAGCCTCTTGATCTGAAGATGAGCGCGTTTTATGCGCTCCAACAAGGCTTTTCGCACCTTCATGTTGCCATAAGTCCGAATCAACTACACGGTTTCCAGATTTAGCGCGTCTCGCGTTGGATTAAACATTAGGCTTATCAACGCCAACCTACCATACGTTAACATCAACATGCGGCTCGCAAACATTAACGGAGCGCATGTTAAGGCTGCATGTGCCATTATTACGCCAACTTCTCATTCGTAAACGTTAACATGCGGTTCGGCAATCTTAACTTCTCTTAAGTTAGGATTAACCAATGGGTATGCTGGTGCTAAATGCCTCCTTTTGGCGTGTACAAGCCGTTAGTCAACGTTAACCAGACAGATGTCGAGGTGTACTTCTTGTCCGTAAATACTAACAAGTTATTTGTTAGCCTTAACATTTCAAATGTTAAGGCTAACATGTCAAAAGTTGGTCTCAACTTTTCATTCGTAAACGTTTTTGATTGAATTTTATATAATTGAAAATCAGTTGAATAACAAGAAATCGAACTTTTTTGGTAAAAAATAAACATTGCCTACATAATAGACAGGTGCTGTAAAACGTTATTAAAGAGCTTGGGAGATACCTCGGCTAGGCTTAGCGGCCTAAAACATTCATAAAAGAACAAGTATCATGTCAAAGAAAACAGTGAGGATAACCATTCCTAGAAATGCCGACAATCTAATCGCCTTGGGCGAAGATATTCTGGAAAAACACAATGAACTGGGTACAGATAGTCCGCTGCAAGGGCTAGATATTACTCTCTTCTTAACACGTGTAGCAGAAGCAAAAACAAAGAATGCGGAGCAGAAACAACTGCGTAAAGATGCAGAAACAGCTACCGAGGAAAGAGATGATTTGTTAGGCAAGAAAAAAGACCAAAGCACAAGTACTCCGGGTACGGTGCTCAATTTTGTAATACGCTCCCGAGATATGCTCAAGGGCAAATACAAAGGAACGGAGCAGCGCTTGGGAGATTTTGGTTTCGAGGTAAATCAAAGTACACGCTCAAACAGCAGAGGTTCAGCCGCTTCGGATGATGCAGCATCTACTACAGATTCTGCTACGCCAACACCATCATAATGCAATAGAATGGACATAAACCGAAAGAAGGACAATCCTGTCTAAAACCTGCCACGTACTACGCGGCAGGTTTTTTTTTATTTGGTCTGCTTTGCATTCGGGAATTCCTCCATAAGAATCTCTCAAAGTTCCCCTTTGGGGGATTTAGGCGGCTTTTCTGTAACCATTTACCCCAACTTGCAGTAAGAAGCCATCAAAGAGAATGAAAAAGCAAAACGCAGCGTTGGGGCCGTATGTCAATAACTCGTATAAAACCAAGGAGTTAGCGCGGTTGAACATCGTTGTCCATTCGTTCTAAAATTTGTTACTTGCGAACCACAATAACCAGAAACAGGTCATGACAAAAAGTAGAAATTTAAATAAGTGGATCGGTTACAGCGGAGGCTTTGCCGTAGCTGCCGTTCTTATGGTTGGTTGCGTGTCCGATGTGAAAAAAGCAGAGGACAATGGAGGGGCGGAAACCTCAGAAGTTGACAGTTCTGGTGCGCAACTAATGACAATCGGAGGAAGCATGTTTAGCATTCCATCTCCTATTCAAACAGCTATGCTAATAGAGAAATCGGGAGCAGACTACAACAAAGGTTTCCTGAATGACGCCAAAAAAGTTTCAACGTATGCTACCAATTATCAGAAAGCGCTCAACTTAGGTGTTTATGGTGCTGATGTAGGATATGTGACCATTTATGATCAAAGCCAAGATGCGTTGAAGTATTTGGGAGTGATTAATAAATTGACTGATGAGCTTGGAATTACTGGAGCGTTTGACGAAAGCACTATTAAACGATTTGAAACCAATTTCGGAAAGCGTGATTCTATGTTGAACCTTGTAGCTGTTGCTTACAGAAACTCGGATGCGTTTTTGAAAGACAATGATAGAATGAACGTTGGAGCGTTGGTTCTTGCAGGAGGCTGGATTGAGACATTGTATTTCACAACTCAAATAGCAGTGAAAGACGGAAATAAGGATGTAATCAACAGAATTGGAGAGCAGAAATACACGCTTAACAATATCGTTAAAATGCTAACTCCCTATTACAATCAGCCTGAGTATGATGTGTTGGTTAACGATTTAATTGAGCTAGCGTATGATTTTGATGCTATTGATATTCAGTACACATACGAGAAACCTGAAGTTGACATTGCAAACAAAACCACTAAAATAAACAGTAAGACTGAAGTGGTAATTACTCCAAAACATCTTAAGGTAATTGCTGATAAAGTTGCAAATATTAGAAACAAAATAGTAGGCCAATAATGAGAACGAAGACACTAAGAATACTATCGGCTGCCCTAATTGTGGGTCTGGCCTACGTTGGAAACGCTTCTGCACAGTGCGATTCCATCGCGAAAATATGTGCGGAAAATGTGACTGCTGATTACATCTCAGATGGTCAATCTTATCGAGCATTACTCATCGGAGATCAAGTGGCAGAATTCAGGGCTACTTTCTACGGAGGAAGTACATATCGAATTGCTGGTTGCAGCGGTTTTACAGACGGGAATCTCATTTTCGAGATTTATGATGAAGATCACAATCAACTATTCGCTAGCAGCGAATACAAGAACACTTCGTTTTGGGATTTTGAATTTGGTTCAACGGTTGATTGTACGATTGAAGCAAAACTGAATTCGGTAAATGTGAAATCTGGATGTGCCACTATGGTTGTTGGGTTTAAACAGTAGTTCTAGATATTACGCGATTCGCGTAACTAAAGGCATTCTTACTCCGTTGTAAGGATGCCTTTCTTTTTATAAGCCAATGAGTGAACGAATACTGAGAGCCTTAATGCAACTTTTTGCCTTGATAGCCAAGGCTGAAGTTGGTGCGGAAACTGGAAGAAGAGTTGTTAAGGTATTTCTTAACCTTCAACTTAATAAGGAGCTGGTTGATCAGTATCTGAACGTCTTCGATGAGTTCTTTTTAGAATATCACGGAGAAGTAAATGAACAAGACGAAAAAAAGAAGAAACGAATTTCGAGAAGTTCGGTTAAGATTCTGAAAATCTGCGTGGCTATTAATGCAGAGCTAACCCAGAAGCAGAAGGTTATTGTTCTTTTCAGATTGCTTGAGTTCATAAACTCTGATGGCTCTATTGATGGGCAGGAACTGGATTTTGTAAACACAGTATCGGATACGTTTAATATTGAAGATAAGGAGTTTCTACGCTGTCTTCACTTTGTGAAAGCTACGCGGAACGATGAGCAGGACTCTGAGAACATCCTTATCGTAAACAATCAGAAAAAAGCTGAGCAAAGTCGAGCGCATCATATTTATTCAGAGGCGTTTCAGGGTGAAATTCGAGTGCTGAATATTCAAAGCGTGAACCTGTATGTTTTTCGCTATTTCGGTTCTGAAACAATGTTTATCAATGGTCAGCCAGTTAGAACAGGCCGGGTTAATCTCCTTTCGCAAGGTTCATCTATCAGAACTTCAGGTATATCACCTATTTACTACAGCGATATTGTAGTGCGTTTTATGCGTGCGACCGTTGATTACGATTTGGTTTTTGAAGCGGATAAGATCGAGTTTGTATTTCCAGGAGGCAAGAAAGGGCTTCACACACTTAATCATCGAGAGAATTCCGGACAGCTGTTGGGTATTATGGGAGCAAGCGGTGCAGGAAAGTCCACTTTGCTCAATATTCTTAACGGAACTGCTGCTCCTAGCTCAGGTTCGGTAAATATTAACGGAATAAACATTTACACCGAACCCGAAAAGGTAAAAGGGTTAATTGGATACATATCGCAAGACGACCTCTTGATTGAGGACCTAACCGTTTTCGAGAACCTGTACTACAATGCAAAGCTTTGTTTTGACGGAATAAGTAAGTACAAAATCACCAAAATGGTGATAGCCACGTTAAAGAACCTCGGTCTGCATGAGATTAAGGACCTAAAGGTTGGTAGCCCACTTAACAAGAAGATAAGTGGCGGACAAAGAAAACGTTTGAATATCGCCTTGGAATTGATTCGTGAACCGTCAATTCTGTTTGTTGATGAACCTACTTCGGGACTTTCATCACGCGATAGCGAGAATATAATGGACCTCTTAAAGGAACTCGCCCTCAAGGGCAAGTTGGTTTACGTGGTTATTCACCAGCCTTCGTCCGATATCTACAAGATGTTTGATAAGCTGATGATTTTAGATACCGGTGGTTATCCAGTCTATTACGGAAACCCCATTGACGCCATCAGCTATTTCAAGGCGCAGATTAATGATGTAACTAGCGAAGATGTTGAATGCTACAATTGCGGTAACGTAAACCCGGAGCAGGTTTTCAATATAATAGAAGGAAAGGTATTGGACGAATACGGTCAGCTTACTCAGGCCAGAAGAGTAAAGCCAGTTGATTGGAATGAGAAATTCTTGAAATCAGGTAAACTAGAAGCGGAACTGGCGGAAAATAACGGAGCCGGAGGTAAGCTGCCAAATGCCGCCACTACCCCATCCAAGTTAGTGCAGTTTATGGTGTTTTTAAAGCGGGATGTGCGCTCTAAACTGGCGGATTCTCAGTATATGCTCATCAACTTCTTAGAAACGCCTGTGTTGGCCATTATGCTGGCTTCATTGGTCCGGTACTACGCCAATGATGAAGTTGGATACCTCTTCCGTGAGAACGATAACATACCCGCATACATATTTATGTGCGTGGTGGTAGCACTTTTTTTTGGTCTCACCGTAAGTGCCGAGGAGATAATTAAGGACCGGAAAATTCTTAAGCGAGAGAAATTCCTGAATCTTAGTCGATCCAGTTATTTGGTTTCGAAGGTTATGATAATGTTCTTTATTTCGTTGGTGCAAACGTTGTCGTTTGTGGTAATCGGAAATGCCATTCTCGAAATTCAGGGAATGAACATGTCTTATTTCTTGGTGCTGTTCTCCACTGCTTGCTTCGCAAATATGCTTGGGTTGAATATCTCGGCCAGTTTCCGAAACGCAGTTACCATTTACATTCTCATCCCTTTTCTCATTATTCCACAATTGCTTTTAAGTGGTGTAATTGTAGAGTTCGATAAACTTAACCCTGGGTTTTCTTCAGATGAATATGTTCCGATAACGGGAGAGATTATGGCGTCTAAATGGGCGTATGAAGCATTGGCGGTTCACCAGTTTAAAGACAACGCTTATCACGCTGATTTCTTTGAGTACGATAAGGCTATCAGCGAAGCAACTTTCCGTAAGGATTATTGGATTCCAGAGCTCAAAAAGAGAGTCATTGCTCTGGGTAATAAGTCGATGGGAGACAAGAAAAGGATTCAGACCGTTAATTTAATAAGGAGTGAAATTATCAAGGAAAATGAGTTTAATTCTGAAATGGTATTTGCAGATGTAGAGCAATTCAATGTAGCGGATATCACTCCAGAATTACTGAGTGAATTGAGAATACATTTAGATAAATTATCTCGCTTCTACGTTAAAAAGCGTAATTCGATTGATTCACAAAAAGACAGAGCAATTGCCGCGAAAATCAAGACTCCTGAAGAACGTGATGCGTTCAACCTTTTGCGAGACGATAATTACAATGAAAGTCTTGGAGACCTTGTTTTAAACAGCGCAGACTTCTATCGAATTATTGAACGAAACGGAAAACTTATTCAACGTTTACATCCAATCTATCAGGATCCGATGGGAAGTAACTTACTGCGATCACATTTCTTTGCACCTAGAAAGGTGTTGTTCGGACAATACATTGATACGTACTGGGCAAATGTGCTTGTTATTTGGCTCATGTCTATTTTCTTGATGGTGACTCTATACTTCGATGCTTTAAGTAGGGTGCTAGGCTTCATTGGTAGCTTAGGAGAAAGGTTAGCGTCTCTGCGAGGAAAGGGTCACGATTAGGGCCTGTTTGTAAGTGTTACGGCCCACAGCTTCTCAATTCTGAGAATTATGTTTCCAAACCTTTTATTTAAGAACGAATTCTTGCAAAATAGGATGCAAGCATACTATTTTAGAGGTGTCGCCATATCGGCACTAACCCCGAAATCACTATGCTTATGAAATTCAGTTTTTGGAGTCTCTTTTTGGGACTCATTATGCTTTCTTCGTTCGATTCAAAATCCCAGGTTAATGTTGCCGATGTTGAGATTGTACGCGATGGATGGGGCGTTCCGCACATTTTTGGAAAGACCGATGCAGATGCGGCTTATGGTCTGGCTTGGGTAACTTGTGAGGATGATTTTAAAACTGTTCAACATCTACTATTAGCCGCCAACGGCAGATTAGGTGAGGTAACGGGTAAGAATGGTGCGCTCCTAGATTTTATGGGTAAAATTACCCGTGCTTCTGAGGAAGTGGAAAGCAGGTATGATGGTGATTTCTCGGATAATTACAAGAACTACCTCAACGCGTATGCTCAGGGTGTAAACCGATTTGCAGAGACGCACCCCAAGGAGGTATTGCGCAAGAAATTGTTTCCCATTACACCTCAGGACGTGGTGAAGTGTAACACGTTGACACTCATTTTTCTGACTAACGTGTATGTAGAAATCCAGCAAATTTTCGCGCGTTCCATCGGGCTTTCAGAGCGGAATATTACATATGATGGCAACGTACCAGATGGTTCAAATGCTTTTGCTTTTAATAAGAATAAAACAGCAAATGGACATACGTATCTCGCAATCAACTCTCATCAACCCTTAGAAGGGCTTTTCTCATGGTATGAGGCGCATTTAGTAAGCGAAGAAGGCTTGAATATTCTAGGCGGTACATTTCCTGGAGGAGCCAATATTTTTCATGGCGTAAACGAACATCTTGGTTGGGCGGCAACGCTTAACCATCCCGATTTGTGTGATGTGTATAAACTGGAAATGCATCCAAAGAAAAAACTACTCTACAAGTTTGACGATGGATATGAAAAGTTAGAACCGTTTAAAGCAACGGTGAAGGTAAAACTGGGGCCAATTCGTTTACCTATCACAAAAAAGTTCTACACGAGCAAGCACGGAACAGTTATTAAGAACAAGGACGGTTATTACGCTCTACGCTTTCCTGCAAATATGGATTTGGCCGGTACCGAGCAGCTCTACCATATGAATAAGGCAACTAGCTTTAGTGAGTATAATAAAGCGCTAGAGATGGGGCATTTTCCAGGCACAAATAATATTTATGCCGATAGTAAAGGCAATATTCAATTTACAAGTTTAGGGTTGTTCGCATACCGCGATTCAAGTTACGATTGGCTCTCGGTGCTACCCGGAAACACATCGAAAACGCTGTGGGAAGAAAAGTTCCATCCAGTGTCGGATTTACCTCGCTATGTCAATCCCTCTTCAGGATATTTATTCAATACCAACGGTACGCCATTTGTTGCTACCGCTGATGATGATAATCTAAAATCTGCAGATTTTAATCCAACTTTCGGTTATCAGGATGAAGCCAAGATTAACAACAGAACTATACGTGCCAAACAGCTCATTTCTAACTACGATAAGATTACATGGGAAGATTTTAAGACCATAAAGTATGATCGTAAATTCAATGATAAGATGGAGTCATACAACATCAACAATATGTGGATGATTGAAGAATTGAGTACTATTAAATACCCAGATTTGAAAGAGGCCATTGAGGTAATTCGAGCTTGGGACTATTCTGCTGATGTCGAGAATACCGAAGCTGCACTACTCATTTTTACATTCAATAATTTGGTAGATGTTATTCTGTCTAAAGGAATGCAGTATGCTTCAAACTCTCTTTCCGAAGAACAGTATGTATACGCGCTGCGAAAGGCAGCAAAGCACATGAAAAAGCATTTTGGCACATTGCGATTACCGCTGGGAGACGTTCAGAAACATGTACGTGGTGATAAGGAAATTGGAGTAGGTGGTGCACCTGATGTGTTGGCTGCTATGATGAGTAAGCCTTATAAGAATGGAAAACTACAAACCTTCGTTGGAGATTCTTACATCATCCTTGTTGATTTTGACACAGCGGGAAAACCAACAATTAGAACGGTTAACGCTTTTGGGGCTTCTACGCATGCAGATAGTCCACATTACAATGACCAAATGGAACTTTGGGCGGAGCAGGAAACTAAGCTAATGACGTTAGATAAAACGGAAATCTACGAGAACGCAGAAAAGATTTATCACCCAGAATAAATATACCTCTAGATGTTTACAGATTCCAGTACATCTTCATATAACTGTTCGTAAACAGGAATAATAGATTCTTTACTGAACTGTTTCGCCTTCTGATGAGCAGCTTCTCGAAATTTAGCGAGAAGATCATCATCCTTTAACAGCTTTAAGGCGTTTGAAGCCATGTCGTCTGTGTCACCAACGTTGCTCATAAAGCCGGTAACACCATTTTCATTTATTTCAGGAATTCCTCCAGTATTTGAAGAAATAACAGGCACTTTCGATGCCATCGCTTCCAAAGCGGCCAAACCAAAGCTTTCGGTTTCTGAAGGAAGAAGGAATAAATCTGCTACGGAATAGACTTCCTCAACATTCTTGAGTTTACCTAGAAAATGTACATCATTACACGTACCAAGTTTTCGGCAGAGTGCTTCAATTTTTGGGCGGTCAGGGCCGTCTCCAACCAATAAGAGTTTACTTGGTATTTCTCTTGTCACTTTGGAAAAAATCTCGATGACATCTTCGACCCGCTTCACAGGACGAAAGTTAGATGTATGCAAAATCAAACGCTCACCCTTCGGTGCAAACGCCTTCAGAACACCTTCAGTAGAACAGCCCTCGTAACGCTGCATATCAATAAAATTAGGGATAACCTGAATATCACGTTTCACCTTAAAATGGGCGTAAGTATCGGCTTTTAAACTATCTGAAACTGCAGTAACAGCATCCGACTGGTTAATAGCAAACGTAATAACCGGTTCAAACGATTCGTCTTTACCAACAAGCGTAATATCCGTGCCGTGCAGCGTGGTTACAAATGGTAAGTAGATGCCTTCTGATTTAAGAATTTGCTGCGCCATGTACGCTGCAGAAGCATGTGGGATGGCATAATGTACATGCAGAATATCTAACTTTTCGTGTTTTACCACATCTACAATTCTACTGGCAAGAACGAGTTCGTAAGGCTGATAATCAAACAGCGGATAATCGCTTACCCGAACCTCATGATAATGCAGGTTGCTCATAAACTTATCGAAACGAACAGGCAAATTATAAGTAATGAAATGCACAGCGTGGCCTTTCATTGCTAGTTCTTTACCTAATTCGGTTGCAACAACACCACTTCCACCAAAGGTGGGATAACACACAATTCCTATCCTCATTTTATTTAACCAGTCTTTCTAGCAAAAATGCAATCAGATTTTCAATCGTAAGGTCATGATTCTTACTATACTCCTTTCTGTATCTATTTGCAATTATGGCACAGACGGTGGCGCATTCGTGCCCGAGGGCCTTTCCAAGCCCGAAAAGGGCAGAAGTTTCCATTTCAAAATTAGTAATCCGCTGTCCGTTGTAGCGGAATTTACTCAGGCGTTCGTTCAAATCAGGTATCGTGGGTTTTAAACGTAACTGTCTTCCTTGTGGGCCATAAAAACCATTAGCCGTTGCCGTCATTCCATGTTCGGTTCCATCTTTTAAAAGATTGAAGAGAGATTCCGAACCCTCTACAATGTAAGGTCTCGGAAATGTTGATTTCCAATCAGTTTGTAGCATGAATGCATCAGTCAATTCTGTGTCCTCAATTTCCGCTGCTTTCTCGTAGTAATTGAAAACACCATCAAACCCAATTCCATGGGTTGATAGTAGGTAACTATCAACAGGTAAATCCTCTTGTAACGACCCGCTTGTTCCCAACCGAATCAAATTAAGGCTTCTTGTTTTCTGATTTGGAATTCGTTCCTTAAGGTCGATATTAACTAGTGCATCCAGTTCATTAATGACAATATCAATGTTGTCTGTGCCAATCCCTGTAGATAGAACGGTAAGCCGCTTTGATCCTATTCTTCCTGTATGCGTAACGAATTCACGTTTTTGAGTGCTGAATTCAATAACATCGAAGTGTTTTGATATTTTTTCCACTCTTCCTTGATCGCCAACAAGTATGATGGTGTCCGCGATATTCTCAGGAAGCAAGTTGAGGTGATAAATACTTCCGTCTTCATTTAAAACAAGTTCCGATTCAGCTATTCTTTCCATGGTCAATATTCTTAACTTTGCACCCGCAAAACCAAAGCTATGAAACCACTTGGATTTTGCACGTTTTCCGAATTAAGCGGAAAGTGATTTAGGTCAAGGTTTCTTTTGTTGGTTTAATTCATTCAAATAATGAGCAATCAAGATAAGTTGGGAAGCATTTTAGTGCCGGTTGATTTTTCAGAACAGTCGGAAGTGGCGCTGGAACAGGCGGTTAGTTTGTCACGTGTTTTCAATAGCGAGATTCATGTTTTAAACGTGATAAATGAGGATTTTTCGCTGAGTAAGTTATTTGATGATAAGGATAAAGTTCAATATCAAAAGCGCGCAAAAGAGCGATTGGACGAGTTTGTGAAAGAGAAAAACGCTGAGTTTGGGATTGAGCTCAAATCAATGCAGGTTACGGGCAAAATTTACAATCAGATTGTGAATTCTGCAGACATTATTGATGCTGAATTCATCGTTATGGGTACAGCAGGAAGTACAACGCTGAAAAAACGATTCATCGGATCCAATTCGTTGCGTGTAGTTCGCGAGTCGCATAAACCCGTTATTACCATCAAGGGTAAGCATCATAGAAAAGGTTGTCAGAATATTGTTTTGCCACTAGACCTTACCAAGGAAACGAAGGAGAAAGTGGCCAAAGCCGTTGAATTTGCAAAACGGTTTGGGTCTATTATTCGCGTAGTTTCAGTTCTTAGGACGAACGATGAGTTCATTGTAAATCGCTTGACAAGACAGCTTGACCAAGTTAAGAAATACGTTGTCCAGCAAGGCGTTGAATGTGGTGCCGAGATTATTCGTGATACAAAAGGCGAGCATACACTTGCGGAAAGTATAATCGATTATGCAAATCGAATCAAAGGAGACCTGATTATGCTTATGACTCAGCAGGAGCTGGATTTTACTGATTATTTCATCGGTTCTTCTGCGCAGGAGGTAATAAACAACTCAGATATTCCTGTATTAAGCATTGTTCCAGCACCTAAGAAAGACACTACGTCTTTTAGACCATATTGATTTTATTACTTTTAAATAGATATATATAGCACGATGTACACTGAATTTAAGATTAATCGAATTGCCGTTCCAACGGATTTTTCAGAAACAGCCAATGTGGCAATTAACCACGCTGTTGATATTGCAAAACGCTTTAACGCGGAACTTTTTTTAATTCATGTGCTGGAAGCTGGCGCGTATCAAGGAATTTTTGCTCCAAGCAAGAAAACTGAGTATGACGAAAAGGGGAATGCTCAGAAAAAACTGCAAGAAGACGCGCACAAGTTAGAGCTGGAAACAGGATTGAACGTTTCTCAGACTGTAGTTAGTGGAAGAATTTATGAGGAGATTGTTTCCGCATCAAATGAAGCAAATGTTGACCTGTTGGTAATGGGTACACATGGGGTTTCTGGCTGGGAAGAGTTTTTCATTGGAAGCAACGCCTTTAAGGTTGTTACTCAGTCTTCTTGCCCTGTTTTTACCATACAAGGAAACGCCACAAAAACCGAATTGAACAACATTATACTTCCGATTGACAGCACCCCTGAGTCACGTCAAAAGGTGAGACATGCCGCTACGCTAGCTAAGAAGTTCGGTTCTACAATTCACATTGCAGCATTGCTCACTGATGATGAACCGGAGATTCGTTTTGAATTTGAAAGGAAAATCAAGCAAGTAACCGAGTACCTCGAAAGAGAAGAGATTTCTTACACAGAAACGACCTTGACGGGAAGCAATTTGGCTACTATGACCATGAATTTTGCAGAGTCTAAAGGTGGAAACTTGATTGTGATGATGACGGAGCAGGAGTCTAACCTAACAGGTTTCTTGATGGGACCATTTGCTCAGCAAGTTGTAAATCATTCTAAAATTCCAGTTTTGAGCGTGTCTCCAGAAGATTTAACTGATGGATTAGAATCATTTCAGGCTCTTGGGTGAAATTGAATGATATTAGACCGCAGATAGTCGCGGTCTAAATGCGTGTAAATTTCTGTTGTGGTAATAGATTCGTGACCAAGCATGTCTTGAACGGCACGTAAATCAGCACCACGTAGTATCAACTCGGTAGCGAAACTATGGCGAAGTGTGTGCGGACTGATGTTTTTCTTTATTTCTGCAGCTACAGCAGCTTTCTTCACAATATGGAAAATCATCACTCGTGAAAGGTGATTTCCACGATTATTGAGAAACACAAAATCTTCGGCACCTTTTTGAATTTTATTGTGGACGCGTACTTCATCAACATAGTTTGAAATTCGTTTAGCTGCAATTCCGCCTAAAGGAACAAGGCGCTCTTTGTCTCCCTTTCCAAGAATGCGCATTATTCCATCATTGAAATAAATGTTGCTGATTTTTAAGTTTACCAACTCCGTAACCCGCAGCCCCGAACCGTAAAGCGTTTCCAAAATGGCTCGGTTGCGTTCGCCTTCCGCACGACTCAAGTCGATGCTTTCAATCATAGCAACAACTTCCTCGTTCGAAAGCGTGTCTGGCAGTTTTCGCCCTATTCTTGGTAATTCGAGCAATTCGCTCGGGTCAGT